>ENA-ORTP01000005-ORTP01000005.1-human-gut-metagenome-genome-assembly--contig:-NODE-5-length-265913-cov-49.647695_pt1 | contig 265913 bp, 263 predicted proteins | sample MGYA00241913_ERZ509190 | MGnify/ENA primary metagenome ERZ509190 (study PRJEB26280, sample SAMEA2338839) | human gut metagenome | biome: human gut; feature: human-associated habitat; material: faeces...
TGTTATTTCCTGCACCACAATTCTTTAGCCTGACACCGCCATTCTTCAATTTATCAAATATCTTCCCTACATACCCCATGGTTTTTATTTCATTGTATTTCTTTTCCCGAATTGCTTGACAATACACATCAATAGATTCAAAAAAACTTGTTATCATTTTTTCATAATCTTGATCATCCATCATATTCACAGACGGAGAAAAATTTATATTTTTCACGTGCAATTTTTTTAAGTCTTTCCATCGTTGTAGCAAATCCATATCAATATGAGTAACTGTTCCTCTCACTCCTACAGCAGTCTTCTTTCTTAAATTCTCAGTTTTTGAAACGGTGCTATTATATGCTCCTTTTCCATTAGCATAAAAGCGGTTTGCATCATTAACCTCTTCACCTCCATCCAAACTCAGAGTAATATTAAATCGCTTTTCTATCAAAAAGTGTTCTATTTCTTCTGTAAGTAATGTTCCATTGGTAGTAATTGCAAATCCTACAGTTTTACCCTTATTTTTTGCTACGTACTCTGCGTATTCAACAAGTTTTTTTAATTTACGAAAATCCATTAATGGTTCTCCACCAAAAAAAATTATGTTAAATTGCTCTTTCTCCCCACAGAATTCTGCTATAAAATCAATTGCTTTTTTACCAATTTCGTATTTCATAATTCCTGGATTAGAATATTCTCCATCCCCGGCATAACAGTATTTACACCTTAAATTACATTCTTGGCATAACATCAGTATCACTGTATCTGGATTTCCCGACCATGAATATGTCTTTTTCATTTCTTCAACTTTTTCTTCTGCATCATTATTCTTAATTATAAAGTTCTTTGACATCTCTATAATTCTATTTTCTAGTGCTTCAATAGTAATATTATTAAACGCTATCCTAGCCTTTTGATAAATATTCTCAAGGCTTTCTGGTAAATTATCCAAGATAAATTTGTCAACTTCGTCCAGTTCAAAAATAGCAGAGTTATATCCTACAAAAACATATTTCTTCCCTTTTACTTCTACAATTTTATAAGGAAATGCCTCAATAATATTTTTTATACTCATTCTTTTTTCCTCTTTTTAATATTATTAAAGAGGAGGTCTTACCTCCGAAGAATGTAAGACCTCTTCTTTCTTACACCAAATCAATCTTTATCGCCAACAAACGGACTACACCACTCAGAATCACATGTTTGACAATGGTCTCTAACATCACATAAGTAGCAAACGTCTTTTGGATCGCAATTGTTGCATGCACATGTTAAAGTTTCTTTATTTTTGGCAGCATTATTTATAGCCTTCATACCGTATCCTCCTTTCTGATTTTTAACATTCTTCGAAGATGTTGCATATATCATATAATCCAATTAATTTCTTGTCTTTATTTATTGTATAAAATGCCCTTTTTTTTGACTAATTGGTATAATCGTGTCCCGTTTATTTCTGACTGATGACACATATTGGCACACTTCTGCGATTTACAGGAAAATCTACCCATGTTAAAATGATACTGTCAAAATTATATGTAGCGAAACGCAGCTTTCCAGGGAATGCCTCTTCTCTGGTGCAAGCTGCGTTTTTTAGTGCATGGAAAGGAGTATCACAACTAAATATGGAATAAGCGTTCCTCCGTATTGACCGGACTGAAGCTTTTATGAGGCAGGAAAACTATAAGCCAGGGCAAAGTGAAAGATCTCACTTTGCCCTCTTTTTATGAAGGAGGTTCATTTACTTGAAAAACCATGTACACAAAGAAGCCCCACCGGGCATGAAACATCATCGGAACTATGGAAAATATCTCTATACTGCCTTCCTTGTCTTCACTCTGATTGCCTGTAATGTACAACCAGTTATGGCTGCTACCATCTGGGACAAAGCTTCAGAAATCATGAAAGACGTATATAACCAGATTATCCTGATTTCCACCATTGCGGCTGTTGTAACTGCATCGGTTGCTTTGCTTTTGATGAATTTTTCCAAATCCGGAAAAACCGTGGATGAATCCAGGGCATGGCTCAAACGAATCATCATCACATGGGCTATTCTCAATGGCCTGGGATTTATCATGGCTTACATCACACCGTTCTTTGCCGGCGGGCAGTGGAATGGATAATGCAGATAAGGAGGTGGTTCTGTCATGGGAATACTTGACGGAATTGTAGAATGGATTGCCGAACAGGTCATGAACATTCTGGATTTGATTACTACTTCTGTTCTGGGTGCACTGGGATGTTCCATGGATACTTTTCTCCGGTATTTTCCAGCAGCGGAAACAATGTACCAGATTTTTCTGGCATTGGCTATCGGACTCATCCTTTTAAACTGGGTTTGGCAGCTTTTTAAGAATTATTTTATGGGGACAGGGATTGACGCTGAAGATCCAATCAAATTATCACTGCGGACATTTATGTTCCTTTTCCTAACATTTTATGCCAAAGACATCGTGGATCTTCTATTGAATATTTCAGGAACCCCGTATAGCTGGATTCTGACTGAAGATCTTCCACCACTGGAATTTGCCAAATTCAACTCTGTGATCACAGTAATCCTGGGGGTATGTGCCAACGGTGCTGTTGCCATTGTTGCCCTCATACTGGTACTGATCCTTGCCTGGAATTACATCAAGCTGCTTTTTGAAGCTGCGGAACGTTACATACTGCTTGGAGTTCTGGTCTACACCGCACCTGTTGCGTTTTCCACGGGTGCTTCCCAGGCTACCGGAAATGTTTTTAAGAGCTGGTGCCGTATGCTCGGCGGACAGTTCTTTTTGCTTTTAATGAACGCCTGGTGTTTGCGGCTGTTTACTTCCATGGTCGGAACATTCCTTGCAAACCCTTTATCACTCTAGGAAGGAGGAGATTATGAAACATAAGAAAACACTGCTCTGCAGCCTGCTATTGATTTCTTGCCTGATTCTTGTAACTTCCATGCCGGTCTTTGCCGCTGAACTTACAGAAGCAGAAGTACAGCAAGCTGTGGATGCACAGGGAAAAGAAACGGTCACCGGTAATGTCTTTATCTGGTTTCTGTGTGCCATTGCTTTTTTGAAGGTTTCTCAAAAGATTGACAGCTTTATGGCAAGTCTGGGAGTCAATGTTGGAAATACTGGTGGAAATATGATGGCTGAACTTTTAATCGCCGGAAGAGGTCTTGCAAGTTCCTTTCGAGGGCATGGAGGTGGAAGCCATAGTAGTTCCCATTCTTCCTCTCCCGGAAGTGCTGCAGTACAAAGTTCTTTCCTTTCCGGAGGATTAGCCGGAGCCGTTGGAAGGCAGACAGAGCGTTCTGCGGTAAATGCAGCCACCGGATATACCGAAGGACCAAGTATCGGAAATGCACTCTATCAGTCTTCCCTTGAAAAGGGCGGAGATTTTGCCAATAACGTTATCAGCAATATTGCTCAAGGAAACTATGGTCAAGTTGGCTCGATCAAAGGTGATGGAGCTGTTTCTGCATTTCAATCCTACATGGGAATTCAAAATGAAGATAAAACGGATCATTCCTATACCAATGTTGAAATTGGCGGCGGCAGGATAACAGGAGTTGAGTCCGGTTCCAATGGAGACAGCCGGGAATTTGCTATGTACCATGCCGATCAATATACGGCTCCTACCCAGGGAACCTATGAAACTGTTCAATCTGTAGACGGAGCTACCTGGTACAAACAGTATGCTGAAAATACGGTATCCAAAATTCCTTATGATGCTGGCGATGGAAAGATAGCCTACAACGAATCCATTGTCCAAAAGCTTCCCCCTACTCCTCCAAGAAAGGATCGGATTTAATGGCGGATACAGAACGCTCTGGACTTGACGAAGCAATGGATGTAGGCTCCAGTACCGTTTCTCACCTAAAGTCCTTAAAAACAGCAGCCACTTTCTCCAAAGCAGGATATGGTGCAGCCCTTGGCGGGCCTTTTTCAGCAGCGATTGGAGCAGTCATAGCCAACCGGAATCAGCTCGCTAAAATTCTTCTTGTTATTCTCGCCATACTGCTACTTCCGGTTTTATTTATTGTGATGCTCCCTGGTCTGATCTTTGGAAGTCTGACCGACCAAAGCGATGTGCTAAACAGCAACTCTATGATCAGTGAAAACATCCGTGCTTCCCGTGATGCCATCGTTGAAGTGTTAGAAGAAAGCCATGAAGACATTCTGGCAGAGATCCATGCAGCAATTTCCCGTCTTCCACAAGGAGATACTGCATCCATCAATGATCCCTATACATACAGCATCTCCGTCAATGCCAATCTGCTGATTTCACAATTTTGTGCCAGCCAGGATGACTATAAAAACATCAACCTAAACCAATTAAAGAAACTCATCCGTGAAAACAAAGAAGGACTTTTTTCTTATGATGTAGCAACCGAGACAGTTACCATGGAAGTTACCGTTGATGGCGGTGCAGAAGGAGAAGCCGGCACAGAACAGGGACAGGCACAAACACAGACGGTTACTTTTACGAAACACACCTATACCGTTGTTTATGCTGGGGATTCCTATTTTGCAGACCATGTATTCCATCTTACAGACAAGCAGAAAGAACTTGCCAAAAACTATGCAGAAAATCTGACTGCTTTCTTTGGAACTGCTTCTTCCGGCATAGTAGCTGCTATCAATCTTAGTGATGAGGTATTGTCCTACCGCCCTGCTGTAGAAAGAGCCGCTGCGAAATATGGTATGAGTGATTATGTGGATTTAATTCTGGCAGTCATGATGCAGGAATCTGGCGGACGAGGGCTGGATGTTATGCAAGCAGCGGAAGGTGGATTTAATACCCGCTATCCCCATGTGCCAAATGGGATTACAGATCCGGAATACTCCATTGAATGTGGTGTACAGGAATTAAAATATGCCCTCGACAAAGCCGGCTGTACCGGACCTACGGACTTAGACCGGATTAAACTGGCTCTTCAGGGTTACAACTACGGTTCTGCATACATTGACTGGGCTATGGAACGGGACGGTGGATATACCAAAGAAAACGCCATCGCCTATTCTGACATGATGTGTGCCAGACCAAGCTGGCCTTATGACCGTTATGGAGACAAAGAGTATGTGGAGCATGTCCTTCGGTATTACCAAATTACTGCCAGTGGCGGCAGCTATCCCGCAAACGGCATGCAGATTCCACACTATCTCCAGACAGACTATGGAAACATTCCATACGGCGGGGGTTCCATCGCCAGCAGCGGATGCGGTCCGACAAGCTTTGCTATGATTGCCAGTTATCTTACAGGCACTACCATTACACCTATTGATGCAATATCCTGGTGCGGAAATTCCTATTACAAACCAGGAGTCGGCACTTACTGGTCTTATTTCCAGGCAGCGTCCGATCATTTTGGGTGCGGGGCTGTCACACAGACCAGTGATCCCAACCAGGTACTTCAGGCTTTATCTGAAGGTCATCCGGTCATCAGTTCCCAAAGAGCTGGGCTTTTTACCAGTGGCGGACATTTTATTGTCCTTCGTGGTGTAACGGCTGGAGGTAAAGTATTAGTCAATGATCCCAATGACAGTTCCTCCAAAAACTACATCAACCGTGAATTCGATATAATGACGGAAGTGCATGCAACCGCAAATGCCTATTGGATCTTCGCTAAAAAATAAAGGAGACACTTATGAACAGAAAAAAAGCAATTCTGGCTATCTTTATGATGGCCTTTTTAATTATCATCGGATTTGTCTTTCCCTCCATCTGGAAATCCCAAAAAGGAAACAAAAAATCCGAGACAGAAAATACTCAACACGATAATAATGAAAATACCGAGACAGAACAAGCAGAAAATAACGAATCCATAAGCTTTCAGGATTTTGAAGCTTTGGAAGACTTTTTCTCCAAGGAACAGGTGAAACTTTTTCAGGAAGAACTGACCTCCTATCTTAAAAACGTAAAACAGATGTCTCTAACTTCCATCCGTTTCCTTGCTGATGATACTACCTATCCCAATGCTTCTGATATTAATTTTTTGTTCCAGCTTCCGGATAAGTCCGTTCTTCCTGTGTACTACACTTCCTCTACTGGAAGATTCTTTTTCGGTGAGGAACGTACCCCCGATTCTGGAAAAGAAATCATCTATGAACGTCCGACAGATGACAAACTTCCTTCCATCACAACAGAGGAAATTGAACAGTTGCAAGAAGGCGGTTATGACGATACCTCAGTGAATTTGGAAAAAGCTGCCTCTGTCACAGAAGTTCCTGAAACTCCTTCCATGGAAGAACCAAAGGAGGTGCAGCCATGAACAATACTGAAGAACAACATCCTGTCTTCATCCCACGCAATTTTATAGAAAAAGGGACCTTTATGGGCGGAATGTTTAAAATCCGTAATGCCATCGAAGGCGGTGTCCTGGCAATCCTGATCACCATTCCTGTTATCAATCTGCCTCTGACACTCACTGTCAGGATTATTATTCTCTGTATGACTGCTCTGCCTGCAGCTATGATTTCTCTAATTGGAATCGGTGGGGAAAGCATTACTTCGTTTTTAATGAACGCTCTGCGTTTTCTGAAAAACCGCCGGGTTATTTACCGTATGGATATACATCCAGAGCCGAAAAAAAAGTACCGGATAAAAAAGCCCCGCAACAAAGAACCCAAAACCAAGAAACGCAAACGGCATCCAAAACAACCTGCAGAATCTTCTTCTGAAGAGAACTGCTCACAGATGTCTTCCGAAGAGGCGACAAAAGAATCCTCTGCTATTAAAAAAAAAGAACGCCGGCAGTTTGACACTTCTACAAAACGTGGAATACGCAAACAGGCTCGTGAAGACATCCGGATTCTTAAATTTGAGTCCCGACAATTAAAAAAAGAACAAAACGCTGCACGTAAAAGTGCGAAAAGGCAGGCAAAACTTGAAAAACAACAGATAAAGCAGCAACTTTTGGAGGAGCGAAAAAAAGAAAGAACTGCGAATAAAGCTTCCAACCAGTCATCTGCTGCTTCCGGGAAAAGCAAAAAGAAAAAACGAAAAGAAATCACCTTGGAAGATTATCTTCCTATTGATAAGATTGCCAATGGTGTTATCTACACGACAGACCATCGTTATGTAAAAATCCTGGAGATTGAACCGATCAATTTCCTCTTACGCAGTGCCAGGGAACAACAGGGGATCATCTTCAGTTTCATCTCCTACCTAAAAATCAGCCCTGTGAAACTGCAGATTAAGATGATCTCCAAAAAAGCGGATATCAACAAACATCTGGAACAGTCCCGTTTGGAAATGGAACGGGAATCAGATCCTAACTGCCGGCAGTTACAAAAAGACTATATCCAATTTGTCCGGCAGCTAAGTTCCAGAGAAGCGGTTTCCAGACGTTTTTTCCTAATCTTTGAATACGAACCTTTCAATGTGAATCGGAAGGTGGAGGAAAAGGAAATCCTGGCAGCCTTGGAAACTGCTGCACAGACCGCAAAAACCTTTCTATATCAATGCGGCAACGATGTGCTGGTTCATGACAATGAAGATGAGTTTACAACCGATGTACTCTACACTTTACTGAACCGTACCAAATGTACCGAAACACCTTTGCCAAAACGGATTAACCAGGTACTTACCCGCTATATGGAATCTGGCCGTGAGCAGGAAGTGGATAACATCCATATCAATGAATTCATTGCACCAGAGTCTTTGGACTTTAAGCACAGCAACTATGTGCTGGTAAATGGCATCTACCATTCTTACCTGCTGGTGCCGTGCGATGGTTACAAAGCAAAAGTAATGCCAGGCTGGCTGTCCCTGCTTATCAATGCTGGCGAAGGAATTGACATTGACTTTTTTCTGCATAAACAGCCCAAAGATAAGATCCAGCAACGTCTTGGACAGCAAATCCGGATCAACCGTTCAAAGATCAAAGATGCCTCTGATACCAATGCGGATTTTGATGATCTGGATTCTGCCATCCGTTCCGGCTATTTCCTCAAACAGGGACTTGCTAATAATGAAGATTTCTATTACATGAATCTTTTGATTACGATTACGGCAGGTGATCTAGAAGAACTGCAATGGCGGATTCAGGAGATGAAAAAACTTCTCATCTCACAGGATATGGATCTGCGGTCTTGTTACTTCCTGCAAGAACAGGGATTTTTATCTTCCCTTCCTCTTGTAAACCTGGATAAGAAGCTCTATGAACTCTCAAAACGAAATGTCTTAACCACCGGAGCTGCCAGTTGCTATCCTTTCGTCAGCTACAGCATTTGCGATGACAACGGCATCCTATTTGGAGTAAATAAGCATAACAACTCTTTAGTGATTGCTGATATTTTTGACTCCAAACAATATAAAAACTCCAATATTGCGATTCTTGGCACTTCTGGATCCGGAAAAACCTTTACCATGCAGACTATGGCACTTCGTATGCGGCGTAAAGGAATCCAGGTATTTATCATCGCACCGTTAAAAGGTCATGAGTTTTATCGGGCTGCCAGAAATGTAGGAGGAACCTTTATCCAGATTTCTCCTGCCAGCCAAAACTGCATCAATGTCATGGAAATCCGAAAAGTAGATAACTCTGTCAATGAGCTGCTGGACGGTCCAACTTTAGACGCATCTGCCTTAGCCAGTAAGATTCAACGTCTGCACGTTTTCTTTTCTCTGCTCATTCCAGATATGAGCCATGAGGAAAAACAGCTTTTGGACGAAGCACTGATTAAAACCTATGCAAGAAAGGGAATCACCCATAAGAATGAATCCCTCATTGATCCCAAACACCCGGATCATTATAAAGCGATGCCAATTCTTGGAGATGTATATGATGTTTTGATGGAAACTGAAGATACCAAACGGCTGGCTCACATCCTGAACCGTCTTGTCCATGGCTCTGCTTCCTCTTTTAACCAGCAGACCAATGTAGACCTGACCAATAAATATACCGTTTTGGACATTTCAGAGCTGACTGGTTCCAGTGATCTCTTAACGGTAGGGATGTTTGTTGCTCTGGACTATGTATGGGATAAAGCCAAAGAAAATCGTACCGAAGAAAAAGCCATTTTCGTAGATGAAGTATGGCAGCTCATCGGTGCTTCCAGTAACCGCCTGGCCGCTGAATTCGTTTTGGAGATTGCCAAGATCATCCGGGCATACTCTGGTGCCGGTATTTTTGCAACCCAGGACCTCAACGACTTTTTTGCCCTTGATGACGGAAAATATGGAAAAGGCATTATCAATAACTGTAAAACCAAAATTATTCTTAACATGGAAGATGAAGAGGCACAACGTGTAAAAACCATTCTTCGTCTTTCCGAAACCGAAGTTATGAATATCACCCATTTCCAACGTGGAAACGGACTGATTTCAACAAACAACAATAATATCACTGTGGAATTTAAAGCTTCCAACCTGGAAAAAGAATTAATTACCACAGACCGACAGGAACTCCTGGAAATCTTGAAACGCCAGGATAAAAAAGTCGGTTAATGTTACCTGCAGCCCGAATGTGGCTGCTTTTCTTTTTAACAAAGGAGGAGATTTATGTTAAAACCAGCAAAACAACCTCATATCCGGCTAACCGCCCTTTTTCTTTGTGTCACGATGTTTCTTAGCACACTCTTTTTCAATGCCCATACCGCTTATGCTGCAGATGGAACCATTGATTATACGGCAGGAGCCAAAATTCCATACGGGGACTATTATACTTCCCGCATGAGCTTTGATGGCAATAACACGGCTTATTGCGTAGAACCATTAAAGAAAACACCGGCTTCCGGAAAGTATCCTTATAACCTTTTGGGAAAAAATTCCCCACTCAGAAAAGCTCTTTACTACTTAAACGGTGGATATGGTTATGAAAAGGTAATAAAAGATCAATATTTCCAAGGATGGTCCGATGACAATTCTTATGTCATTGGTCATCTGGTCGTTTCCTATATCCATGCAGGAAATAATGGGGACTCCGGCGCCTTTCATGGTGCACCTCAAAATTATATTGACAAAGCATTGGAAGTTGCCAACGCCATTGAAGGGCTTCCTGCCCCGCCAGAATCCTTCCGTGCTTTTATCGTTCCTGGCGATGCTTCCCAAACTTTTGCAGGAAGCTGGTATCAGGTTCCAAACGGCTTTATCGAACTGCAGAAATCCTCTGCCAATACCGATATTTCCGATAAAAATGGCAATTACTCTTTAGAAGGAGCCAAATATGGAATCTACAAAGGGGAAGAACTGGTAGAAACTCTTGTTACCGATAAAAAAGGATATGCAAAGTCCAAGGAACTGGCAGAAGGAAGTTACACCGTTAAAGAAATCAGTGCCCCAGAAGGGTTTGCTATAGATACTTCCGCCCATAATGTTACGGTAAAAGCAGAAGGAACATCTACCGTAAAAGTAAAGGATATTCCTCAAAATAATCCTGTAAAACTGCTCCTTAAAAAGCTGGATGCTGACACCCAGCAAAATTCTGCACAGGGAACCGGCTCTCTCGCCAATGCCGAATTTACAATAAAATTCTATACAGAGCAGTCAGCTACCGATCCCGGAGCAAATGGAAAGAAACCGATTCGCACCTGGATATTTAAAACAGATGCCTCTGGAGAAATCCATTTTACAAAAGATTATTTGGTATCTGGGGATGAATTCTTCTATGCCAGTGATGGAAAGACCGTCTGCTTCCCACTGGGTACAGTAACCGTACAGGAAACCAAAGCCCCTGCCGGCTATCTTCCAAACGAATCTATTTTCGTGCAGCAAATCACCAGTACCGGTACGGAAGAAACTATCTCTATTTATAACGCTTCTTCTGTCGAAGAACAGGTCTTCCGAGGCGGCGTCAAAATTCAGAAGCGGGATCTGGAAACTCAGGGAACACAAGCACAAGGAACCGCATCGCTTGCAGATGCCGAATTTACCATTACCACTTTGAACAAACAGCCGGTATGGGTAGGTGGAAAGCTCTATGAAAATGGTCAGGCAGTACTTACAATTAAATCGGATGCACATGGTATTGCTGCAAGTGCCGCTGATGCCCTGCCCCTTGGACATTACCGGATAGAAGAAACCAAAGCGCCTTCCGGATACCTAACCGATGGTGCAAAGGCTCTTGAATTTGACATCACCCAAAATGAAGAAATCGTAGATTTAACAACAGAAGAGACTTCTGTTTCTAACCAGATTATCCGTGGCGGTGTCAAAATCCAAAAACGGGATCTGGAAACAGGAGAAGCCAAACCACAGGGAAATGCTTCTTTAAAGGATGCAGAATTTACAATCACCAATCTTGGTCCGAATCCTGTTCTTGTGGATGGAAGCCTTTATGAAAAAGAGCAAGTAGTTCTCACTTTGAAGACAGATGAAAAAGGGCTTGCTTCCACCAAAAAAGATACGCTCCCTTATGGTCATTACCGGATTGATGAGACAAAAGCACCGGAAGGTTATTTGAACGAGGGAAAACTCTCTCAGGAGTTTCATATCACAGAAAATGGAAAAATTTTGGATTTAACCGCAAAAGAAACAGCGATTTCCAATCAGGTAATCCGTGGCGATTTAGAATTCGTAAAGGTCTCTGACGGAGATTTAAACCGGCTGGCAAATGTCCCATTTTCCATTACCTCCAAAACTACAGGAGAAAGTCATACCATTGTAACAGACAAAAATGGCTATGCCAGTACTTCCTCAGAATGGAATAAGCACACTACAAATACCAATCGTGGGGAAACTTCTGAAGACGGAATCTGGTTTGGCTCTTCTAAACCTGATGATGCCAAAGGAGCCCTGATTTATGATACCTATATTTTGGAAGAACAACGCTGCGATTCCAATGAAGGTATGAACCTCTTAAAAATTGAGGTCTCTGTATACAAAAATCACGTAGTCGTGGATATGGGAACTTTAACGGATGATCAGATTACCATTGGAACTACTGCCCTTGACAAAGACAGCAACTCCCACTTTGCCAAACCAGAAGAAAAAATCACTCTGGTTGATACCGTAGAATACGAAGGCTTAAAGAAGGGACAGTCTTATAAGCTCATCGGCACACTGATGGATCAGGAATCCGGAAAGCCAATTGAAATAGATGGAAAACCTGTCACAGCAGAAACCACCTTCAAACCAAAAAAATCTTCTGGTTCTGCAAAAGTGACCTTTACGTTCAATGCCTCTTCTCTGAAGGGCAAAACAATCGTAGTATTTGAGGAACTGTACCAGGAGGATTTAAAACTGGCTGTTCATGCGGACATTACAGATCAGGATCAGACTATCTATTTCCCAGAAATCGGGACCACTGCAAAAGATAAGGAAACAGATATGAATCTTTCCCAAGCAGATAAAGAAGTTACCCTTGTAGATACGGTAGCTTACAAAAATCTTCTGCCCGGCGAAGAATATGTTATGACTGGAACCCTTATGGATAAAGAATCCGGAAAGCCCGTCGAAATAGGTAAGAAAGAGGTTACTGCCGAAACCACATTTACTCCTAAAGAATCCTCTGGAACGGTAGATGTGATTTTTTCTTTTGATGGGACTTCCCTTGCCGGAAAAACCGTAGTTGTTTTTGAATCTGCTACTTATGACGGCAAAGAATTTGCAACACACGCAGATCTTGAAGATAATGGGCAGACCATCTACTTCCCAGAAATCGCTACTACTGCAAAAGACAAAGCAGACGGAGATCATTTTGCCAAAACCGATAAAGAGATTACTATTGTTGATACGGTTAAATATAGTAACCTAATTCCAGGAAAAGAGTATGCACTTACCGGTACCTTGATGGACAAAGAGACAAAAGAGCCTCTTCAGGCAGATGGTAAACCGATTACTGCCACTACGACCTTTACTCCTGAAGATGCCTCTGGCAGTATTGAACTTACCTTTACATTTGATGGCAGCATCCTGTCCGGCAAAACAATTGTTGTCTTTGAGTCTTTAACGTATCAGGAAAAAGAGATTGCTGTTCACGCCGATATAGAAGACCATGAACAGTCTATCTACTTCCCGGGAATTGGAACTACTGCGAAGGACAAAGCGGATGGGGATCAGGAAGCCGTTGCTACGAAAGAAGTAACCATCATTGACACCGTATCCTACCAAAATCTGATTCCGGATACTCCATACAAACTGGTCGGCACACTGATGGACAAAACAACCCAAAAGGAAGTTCTGATTGATGGAAAACCTGTCACGGCAGAAACAGAATTTACACCAAAGGATTCCAATGGTTCTGTCGATGTCATCTTCACTTTTGATGGAAGCACATTGGCTGGACATGATGTAGTCGTTTTTGAAAAACTTTTTTCCCTTGAAGGAGAAACAGCACTTGAAATTGCTTCCCATGAGGATCTGGACGATAAAGGACAGACGATAAAACTTACGGAAGTTCCAAAAGACACACCTGAACCTTCCAAACCAGTCAAGACCGGAGATGAAACAACCATTCTTCCTTATCTTTTACTGGCAGGTGCCGCACTCCTCTTTGCTGCCGGATTTGGTATCTTATATATACGTAAGCGGAAAAAAGATAAGTAACTATCAATAGATATGCTCACAGGCAGCTTATTACGGCTGCCTGTTATAAAGGTGATGAATATGGAACAATCTCGTTGTAATGCCGATGCCAAACACATCCGGCATTTTTTAGATATTTGTGATGGAAATTGGCATTCCTGTATTTATGTTCGCTGCGCTTCCTGTAAAACCCCAGGTTATTGTAATGGCCCACACTTCTTATATCATCCAGATGAAAACGGCAGTCCTTGTGTCCTGCCCATGGCAGATGCCCGTATGCTCTTCTCCCGCATACCGGAACCAACGGAATGTCTGTCCGCCATAACACTGGAACAGTTTCAGTCCTTATATGGACTCTACTTTGCAAAAGAAGCATTAACCGATAAGCCATGTCCTTGTTTTGCTTTACTGCGGCATCAGGAAGCATCCCATTATCACTGGTAAAAGGTTGCACTTTTGGCACTTTCTGCGTACAGGATAAGAAAGGAGGCGATTTTATGTTGAATTTCACTGCTATTATTCAAGGAATCGATACAATATTTACGAACTTTATTTTTATTCCTGCACTTTTAATCCTGTACCTGAAGTTTCGTCCGAGAAAGCCCTGGAGCAAACGCACCAGAAATCTGTATCGGCTATGTATAGCTCTGATTTCTGTTTATGTCATCCGGATTTTCTGCGCAGGGTTCATCTTTACACCAGTAAATTACTCACGTTTTGCAGACAGCGGTTTCTTTCCGCTTATCAAGGCACTGTTCTATTCTTAGATTTTCTGCCATTTTGTGCCATTTAGTCCGAATCTGGGAGTAGTTTCTATGCCCATCCTATGGGAATTCATCACCTGCTTTCTTACAATATACGTATAAAACACGTAAGCGAGGTGAATCTTTATGAAACAGAAACAAATCCGCTGCCCATACTGCGGCAGCATCGCAATTTTAAGGGATGCGTCCTATGTATATGGAAATAAAGCGAAAGATGGAAAACTCTATGTGTGCAGTCACTTCCCACAGTGTAATTCTTATGTAGGAGTTCATCCTGGCACTACCAATGCCAAAGGAAAACTGGCAAACAAAGAACTTCGGCAAAAAAGGATCCAAGCACACCGGGTGTTTGACCAGATATGGCTAAACCACATCTTTACGAAATCGGAGGCTTATCGCTGGATTGCTGATAAATTCTGTCTGACTGCCAAGGAAGCACACATCGGAGAATTTAGCACTTATATGTGTGATCAACTAATTCTGGAATCCATGAAGATTCTGGAGAATAACCATATCCCTCTCAGGGCCATTGGTTGAAAGGGGGGATATGCATGATTATCCCGATGACAGATGATGAACGCAGATTGACAGAGGAGTACTTATATTTGGTACCTGAAATGGTAAAAAAATTGACTACCCGTTGTGCTTATGTCTCATACGATGAGCAGCAAGACCTTCTGCAAGCCGGAAACTTAGCTTTATGCAAAGCCGCCATGAACTATGACAACACCCGTCCCTTTGCAGTTTACGCCAGAGTTGCCATACGAAATGCCATTTACAGTTATTGGAGAAAACTGCAAAAAGAACGAAAATACACCTGTTCCATGTATGCATCTTCCGAATTTGACATGGAACCCCTGCTTGTAGACCAAAAAAACGAACTATGGCAGGAACAATGTATGAACCAGGAACCCATTTATAAGCACCTGCAGTCCTTAGAAGCGGGAAGCTGCAATACACTCAGAAAAGGAATACATGCCCTGCTCCTGCAGCAAAAAGGATATACCAACCAAGAAATTTCCAAACATTATGGTGTCCCAATGAATCATGTCCGGGCATGGCAAAGCAAAGCCCGGAAATACTTACAGCAGGATACCAAATTATATACTCTTTTATCTTGAAGGGAGAACGATTATGCTGACACTTTATACTGCAGTCGGAATCCTACGATTCCAGGATTCCATAAAGGAACATAAAACACCGACTGTTATCAATAACCGGCAGGAATACGGACTGACAGAAGAAGAATTCTTTCTGTGGAGCAGCCTTGCATTTCAAATCCGACAGATCCATGAATTGCAGTCTGCTTTTTCTGAACGCTTGAAAAAACATCACCGTTCGGAAAATATCCCCATTGAACCTTACCTGAATCGCCTGCAGCTTCGGGGACTAATTGTAAAAGGGGATGGTTTAACTGGTGTGGATGCCCTGTACCGCCTCTTAGGAGAACTTTATATCAGCCCATTGCAGGACAGTTTTTCAGTACGGCTTTTTACCTGCATCTATCTCTGCATGAAGAAAAAACTGCATACAAAAGAGCTGATCCATTATCTAAAAAAGCCGGCACGGACTGCTATAGAGGACACGGTACTCCAAATAGCAAAAAAAGTACAGATTTCTACGGCAGAGCTTGTAACCTGTGTAGAACAGGGCATCCATCCACAAAATACAGAGCAACTTTTGACGCAGCTCTATGAAACCTCGGATGCAACATTCCGTACCCTGGCACAGGATATCCAATTCACCCATGCCGGTTATCCTGTATTGGAAGCCATCAGTAATTTGTACCTCAATAAACAGATTGCCTTTGAAAAATTATAGGAAGGAGCAAGTTATGCCAAAACCATTTCTTAATAAGCTGATTGTCCATGGGGCAATCGGCTTTTTCTGTGTCCTATTTGGATGTATTTACGGATTTGTAACAGACGACCAGATATTTCTCCTTATGAGTCTTTGCATCGGTGTCGGAACTGTCATACGAATTGTGAGTCTGTTGCATACCATCAAGATGCATGACTATACCCAATTAACTGGAACCTGTACAAAACGTGAAGTCAGCCCACTTACCAAGAAACAGAAAATTATTTTCCGGTCCACTGACCAGAAAGAATATCACTTTACATTCGATAAAAATATCCGCCTTTTATCTGGACATTATTATCGCCTATATTTCCGGAACGTAGCAAACCTTTCGGGTGAAGAAAAGGTTACACCGGATTTACTTGCGTATGAGGAATTATCATCCCTAAATGAAGATGTTTCCCCGAAGAACTCTTAGATTTCTTCTCTAAATACAATAGAAGTGGGTATGCCACTTTCACACACCCACTTCTATTATGCTTTATAAGTTTTCCTTCTGCCGTCCCAGTGAAATGACAAAAACCACTCCGAACTACCACGTATTCTGTCTCAAGGATGACAGCATAACAGCAATCGCAGGGAATAATAATCTATTGTATTCCAGAAGACTCTTCAAAAAATGGACAGTGCTTCCACTTTCAGGGTTTCAAAATACAGTAACAATATCTTTTATTTTTCTACTGTGACCAATTTTTTCATATTAAGGGCAACTTTATACTGACAGTGAAAATTCCCGCTTCATAATTCACTTGAATATCACCACTTATTTGTATTACTAGCTTTCTAGTAGCATACAATCCGATGCCACTGCTTTTTGTCCTTGCTTCATCTTTTGTGTAAAACAAATCAAATATAGATTTTAATTCTTCATCACTAATATAATCAGAAGGATTGCTTATTTGTATATGACAATACTCGGATTCCCCCCACATGTAAAACATTATATCACCAGTACTATACTTTAAAGCATTATCTATTAAATTACACAAAATTCTAGTTAATATTTTCTCTTGAGCAAGTATCCAAATGTTTCCATGTGGCAGTCTAATATCTAATTGTTCTGAAGCACATTTTGAATTTTGAATATATTCCTTTAACAAAGAAGTGACTACCTCTGTAATATTGATTGATTTCATATCAACTTCGCTCTCTATTGCTTCACTCCAAAACAATAAATATAAATCGTCTACTAATTTTTTTAAATAATCCGCCTTTTTTTCAATATGTTCTATATAGCTATTAACAGGTTCATTCACATTTTTTTCTAATCTAATTAACTGCAAGTAACCAATAATAACAGTTAATGGAGTACGTAAATCGTGTGATAAATTTGCCACCATCTTTTTAAAATTTTTATCCTGTTTTTTTAGCTGATGTTCTTTTCGTTCATCTTCTTTAATTCGCTTGTTGATACTAAGTGCAAGGTTCTCAATATCTTTATCAAATACATTGACCGAGTAGATATACTCATTATGTTCTATCCATTCTATAATTCTTCTAATTTCCTTCTTCAGATGAAAAATGTATAATATGCCTAATAATATAAACACTCCTGTTATTAAAAAGACAACTAGCAAACTTCATATCTCCTTATAATATTAGAATCTCATCACATGTATTCAAGATTGCATTATCATGTGAAACAATGATAATTATTTTATGATTTTTAATTTGATCAATCAACTGTAAAAATTGTTTTTTTCCACTCTCATCCATAGCTGAGGTAGGCTCGTCAAAAATCATTACCTGACCGTCTTGCACTACTTGGCGAATAATTGCAATTTTTTGCTTTTCTCCACCGGAAATATTACTTGACTTTTCATTAATTTGCAAATCCCAATTATCTCTTTTCAAAATACTATCACCAAAGCAATCAACGGCTCTCTGTATACATTTTACATCAAGCTTTCGATATAAAGCAATATTATTATATATTGTATCTGCTATTAAAGTCGGCTCCTGTTCTGTTACACTGATTACATGTTCTCTTATATAATCCATATCTAAATTTCTCATTTCTGTATCGTTCCATATTATATTCCCTTGATATTCATCTACATACATACCCATTAAAATTTTAATAAGTGTACTTTTCCCACATCCGTTTTCTCCTTTCAATCCATAAACTTTCCCCTTTTTTAAGTTTGTAGAAAAACTTTTTATGGTTTCTTTCTGGTCATATGCAAAATTCAAATCCTGAATTCTAATTTGTTTGATTTCATTAAGTCTTATACACCCCTTAGACTGTTCCTTAATTTCTAAAATAGATTTTATACGTTCAAAGGATACATAAGCCTCTTGGTATTCTTGACCGTATGCCACTATTTCTTTTCCATATTCCAAAATCATATTAAAATATACTGAAATCATATAGAAATATCCTATTTGCATATCTCCAGTAAGTATCTTTTTTCCTCCAATCCAAAGTAAAATGCATACAGATATTGCCCCTACAATCCCTTCAAGATTTGCAAATGCCTGGATAGTCGCTTGTTGTTTAAATATAGATCGATATAATTTTTGATATGATGCTACTAACCTATTTGAAAAAAATGAATCCATACTGTGTATTTTTATAAACTCTATTTTTTCTAATTGTTCCTGCAGTCTGGAGAAGAAATTGGATTTCTCCTCTTTCATTCCATAACTGCAATTATAAATACGCTTTTTGAAGCCAATATATATAAAAAAATAAAGTGCTAATAAAAACATTGTAACTATAAAAGCAATCGAATCCATTTTCCAAATCATAAATAAGATTATACCCGCTGAAAAAACTGAAAATATCAATTCAGTCAAGGAGCTGATGAAAAAAATAAGTACATCATTCGCATCATTGTTTATTCTTTGAGATAAGTACGATAAATCAGTTCTGCCAATTACGAGTGGCGAAACTTTTTTTAAATGATTTACAATTTCGAAATTTAATGAAAATGCTGCATTAGTCTGTATCCTTATATAAAGTATTTTATTGACATAGCAGACAATTTCCTTAGCAACATACAATAACAGTAATAAAAATATGAATTTTAACATTGCTGAATATGTTGTTTCCACATTAAACATATTAATAAATTGTCCCATAGCAGCCGGTATAAATGTATTTAACCCGCACAGTATAATACCCAACAAAAAATATATCCCATATTCTATTTTATATTGAAAAACATATTTACTGCAAAATTTTATCATTCCAATTCTCCCTGCTATTTCATTGAGCCATTTCTTTCATCAGCTCCAACATCTCTTCTGCATTCCATTTTACTGAAGAACAAATCTTATTTTTATAAGCAGCACACCCACCATAACATACTGGAAAAAATGAACAATCTTTACATTCTTGATCCTTTACAACATCATAGGAAAGCCATTCTACAAATTTATTTGTAAGTTTGATTCCTTTTTCCAAATTACCGATACTTCGTTCACTATATCCAATATCATTCCAACATTTATACAACGCTCCATCTGGACCTATCACAAATGAATTTAAGCTAATTGCTCCACATACACCATAATTGCTCGGCTTAACACCTTGGTACATAAAGCCTCTCTTAATCCCTTCTTTATAAAACGCAATCTCTTCTTTTGCGTACTGTGGTCGTTCCATACATATATGATTATTACATACTCCATTAATATCATCTACTGGTGCTAAATAATAGCCAACTCTACCTTTTAAACCATATCTTTCTAGCCAATCAAATATTTCTGTTGCTTCGTTTATATTTGTCTTGTCAACATTAATTCTTATCGAAATATTCAAAATATCCGCACATTCTCTTATATTGTCCAATATATGTTCAAAGGTAGGCTGATGATTATGGAGAATCCTTCTACTATCATGGGCTTGTTTTGAACCATCTAAAGTAACTTGAATATAGTGGATGTCCATGTCTTTTAATTTTTCAGCTACTCTTCTAGTCAATTTATAACCATTTGTGACCATATCAGCATTATATTTGCAACCAAGTGGCAAAACAGACTTTATCTTTTTGGTTAATTTTTCAATAGTTTCAATTGCCAATAATGGCTCCCCTCCATACCAAGATACCGTTAATTCATGTATATGCTGATATTTTTCTTTGAGCTGCGATGTTAATTGATCCTGAACAGCCTCAGACATAGTAATATATTCTCTCCCTTTTTCATAGCAATAGGGACAACAAAAATTACATGCCATAGTTGGGGCAATAGTTAATGTAAGATTTGAATCCGCAAACCTTTCTATTTTATTTCTTATAAGCAATTCTGCAAATTCATCTTTATCATCTTCAACTAGCATACCACCCTCTAATAATGCTGACTCTAAATCAGGCTTTGAACATTTTTTCCCTTCTTTCATTTCATAATATGTTTTTTCATAATCAGTATCTAATTCCAGTATTGCAGATGTGACCGTATTGTAAATCAAACAACTTTTATCTTCTTTTTTCTCTATATTGTATCTTGATAATTTCATTATTATATCCTCTTTTCTTAATCTCTTGTTTTCACAGTGTTCTTTGCAATAAGGAAAATGTGCCCAGCATATTGCTGAGCACATTTTCCTTTACTGACTACACATATCTTTAGTAACGAATTACACATGTAGCCTTTTTAGATCCACAACCTTTATCATTGTAAACCCAGCAGATTCTTGTACTTTTGTCCTCTGATGCTTTGTTAATCCACTTCATTGCAATATCCTCCTGTAAAATATTTATTTATTTCAAAGTAGTAAGAGCTACTTGAAACACAAATTAAAGTTCTTGACGTTTCAATGCAAAATGCATTAAAACTATCCCCACCAGGCACGCACCCATACCATACATAATAGTTCCAACAACAATCCCATTTGTCATCCGATATCCACAAATATTATACATATAAGTGGTCGGGTTCATAACACAAAATGCTTTAAGAAGCACTGATTGATTTTGAAAATTCTCATATACCATAGGATAAGTAATCGCACCTGCAAAGAAATATACACATGATAAAGCTGCCACAATTCCTGTATTCTTTACTAAAACCGTAATCAAAACCGCCACAGCTTCCATTCCAATCATAGCTATCATATTTAAGGTAACCATTCCGATAAAAATCAAAAAATCCTCACCTTTATAATGAAAACCATACTTCCATGCTAATCCTAAGCCTAATGCAGTTTCCACAATATAATAGAGAATAAAAAAGTAAACATTTATCACCAGTAATTTACTTAAAAATAATTTGGTTCGATTTATCCCATATACGACAGAAGCTCTTATTGTTCCTTGATGAAATTCTGCAGATACCATTGTCGTAATATAGACAATTAATCCAATCCAAGAAAAAAAATTAATTGATAATGCAAATCTTGCGATTTCTGCAGCTTTTACATTATTCATGTCGTCTATGTAGCAAATCCAACCAATGCTATCTATATTTCTATAATCGCCAAAAGTCATAAACAATGTATCATTTCCCACAACGAACGGTATAAAAAAAATAAATGCCATAAATACTAAAACCCACTTCGAGGCTCGCGAATATTTCATTTTATAGTACTCTGCTTTAAGCTGTCTCATTCGATTTCACCTCCGATAATAGATTTGTGTAATACTCTTCTAAGTCTTCTCCTTCATATCCTATTTTTTCTACACCAACTCCTCCATATACTAATTCTTTTGTTATATCAGAAATATTTTTATTATAACCAAATACCTTAATCACATTTCTTAAATAAACTTTTATTTGACTTTCTGGATACCTCTCATCTAAAATACAACTAGCCTTTTCCACATTGTCTACTTCGATATGAACATGACGACGACATTTCTCATCTAATTCTTTATCTGTGATCTGTTGTAACATTTTTCCATGATGTATAAATCCATATACAGTTGCAAGTTGATGTAACTCTGGCAAAATATGACTGGATATAAGTATCGTTGTACCATCTTCTTCATTCATATTCTTTAAGACTTCTCGCACATAAATAATTTTGGTTGGATCTAAGCCATTTATTGGTTCATCTAAAATTAGCAACTGTGGGCGACCAAGCAATGCAATTGCAATTCCTAATCGCTGTTTCATCCCTAAAGAAAAAGCCTTCACTCTTTTATTTCCAGCGTCCTTTAAATCCATTATTTCCAGAACTTCATCAATACTACTTTTTCCTGGAATTCCCCGTTGAGTACGCTGGATTTCCAAATTTTGGCGTGCTGTCATGTCCATATACAAAGCTGGATTTTCAATTAAACATCCTATCTTATTTCTTTCATCTTCAAGATTTTTTTTACCAAATAAACTTATCTCACCTGAAGTCGGCTTTGTTAGTCCTGTAATAACTTTCATCAGGCTACTTTTTCCTGCACCATTTTCTCCAACCAGTCCATATATCTCGCCTGCTTTTATCGTAAGATTTACCTGATTAAGTACCATATTTTTTCCGTATGCTTTACAAATATCTTTTGCTTCCAATATTTTTTCGGGTTCTTTCATTCTAATCACTTCCCTCGTTTCTTAAATCCTATAATGATAATGATAATGTCTAATTCTAACATTTCTCTTAAATCAGTTCTTAAATTTCCATAAAATTATAAATTTATCTTTATATTTTCCCACTCGCCTATGAAACCTTCAAATTATTTAAAACAGTAACTTGTATGAAATTACAAATCATGTTAGTATTTTTACCATACCTATTACCAAAGGAGTTTATTATGATTAATATATTATTAGTAGAAGATGATAAAGAAATTTGCTTTATTCTTACAGAATTATTAAAAAGAAACTATTACAATGTTTCAGCATATCACAATGGGATAGAAGCAATTGAAGCTCTTTCCTCTAAAAAATATGATTTAATGTTATTAGATTTGATGCTTCCCGATTTGCCTGGTGAAAAAATACTATTTCACCTAAAAAAACACAACAATTCTATTCCAGTTATTGTTATATCTGCCAAAAATCAGCCTGAGATTCGTATAAACCTTCTCCGATCCGGTGCAGATGATTATATAACTAAACCTTTTTATCATGAAGAAGTTCTCGCACGAATAGAAAGTGTTTTGCGCCGTTGCAGCGAAAGTCCCCAAACGGAATATTCCTTTAAAGATATTCGCATAAATGTGGATGATCACAAAGTACTTGTAAATAACACAGAGCTTTCTCTGACTACTACCGAATATAATCTCTTACAGCTACTAATCAAACATCCAAAACAGACTTTTACAAAGGAATCTTTATATCAACTTATTTGGGGAAAAGATTATATTTCAGATGATAATACTCTCAATGTCCATATAAGCAAACTAAGAAAAAAGCTAGAGCATATAGGAAACCAAGCCCCTTATATCGATACTGTATGGGGAATAGGTTATAAATTACACCGTTAGAATAAATTCACACAAAAAATACCATTACAAAGATTAATCTGTAACGGTATTTTTTACCCTATTCACTTTTTTCATACTTTCAAACAACTAGGTATACCCTCAACAATTTTTTCAGGCACAAACACTTCATTAACTATCACATACATCTAAGCACCATCTGAGTTATCCGTAGTTTTAGACACTACAATGGCTTAACTTCCACGCAGTATATATTAAATCTACGAATTACAAATGCAAAGACACAACTTCGAACCACTACATATTCCTTTCCAAGGTAACGGTGATTGTGATCTATGAAAATCATCTGTATTTCAGCTGACCATAAAAAACACCGTTGCAGATTCACTCCCCTCAACGGCATCTTTCATTTATTTTATTCGATTTTATCTTCTCCTGTTGCCTTTATAAATCTCATAACCTCATCAATGGTTTTCCCAGATGCTACCAAAGCCTTAAACAGCTCATCTTTCTGCTTCTCTTCTATCTTTTTTCGAATCTCTTTTGCTCTATGACGCAGTTCCTTCAAGTCGGACTCTTTTGTACGAATCTCCTGTTCCACATACTCCAGTTGCTCTTCCAAAGATGTGTTTTCCAGTTTTTTTCGTCTTGCCATAATGCATCCTCCTAATAATTTTTCCTAATTCTACCACATTTTACCTATTCTGAAAAGGTCGTAGCGTTTAGAATAAATCCCTCCATTGAATCGCAAGAAAAAAGCAAGAATATAAATCTGTTATTTTCACAACTCTATGTTAAAATGTTCTTACTTATACTACGAAAGGAGGAACCTATTTTTGTCGAAAGCAACACTATTTGACAGCCGTATCAAAAAATACGCTTACTGTAAGCCGCCAGAAATCTGCCGGGATCTTGGTACATCTGCCCTTGGACTATCCAAAGAACAAGTGGATACAATGCGGGAAAGATATGGTAAAAACAGTTTTCAGGAACGTAAAACAGATACCACTATCCAGCGATTGCGGCGAGCGTTTATTAATCCATTTCATGTGATTCTATTTATTTTAGGTATTGTTTCTCTCGTTACGGATGTTTTTATGGCCTCTAATTTTACACGGAACGCTACTACTGCCCTTATCATTTTTTCCATGATCGTAATCAGCGGTATCATCCGTTTAATTCAGGAGCTGCGGGCGAAAAGCACCGCCGCACAGCTTGACCGTTTGATTCACGAAAAGGTTACTGTAAGACGGAATGGGGAACTACGGGAAATCCCCGGTGAAGAATTAGTGGTAGGCGATCTGGTTCTGTTTTCTGCTGGTGATCGTGTTCCAGCGGACATCCGGCTGACAAAAGTAACCGATCTATTCATTTCCCAGGCCGCTATCACTGGAGAAAGCGCCATTTTGGAAAAAAGCTGCCGTACACTTTGTTACAAAGAACAGGAACCCATAACACAATTGGAAAATCTTGCGTTTATGGCAACCACAGTTATCAGCGGAAAAGGGGAAGGCATTGTGCTGGCTGTAGGAACGGATACGCTGTACGGAGGATTTACCAAACCGGATTCTGAAGATAAAAATGCTTTTCAAAAAGGAGCCAATTCCATTGCCTGGGTCATGATCCGGTTTATGGCAGTTCTGGTTCCCATTGTATTTCTTATATTGGGAATCACAGGTGGAAAGTGGCTGGAATCCTTTGCATTCGCACTGTCTGTAGCGGTAGGGCTGATGCCGGAAATGCTCCCCATGGTCATCACTGCCTGCCTTGCAAAAGGAAGCCTTGCTATGGGTAAAAAACAGACCATCATCAAAGATCTGAACGCCATGCAGAGCTTTGGAAGCATGGATGTGCTTTGTATGGATAAAACAGGAACACTAACCAATGAAAGTATCCTGCTGGAATATTATATGGATATTCTGGGCAATGAAAATACAGAGGTCCTGGATCTGGCTTATCTGAACAGTTCCTATCATTCCGGCGTCCGTAATCCCATTGACAATGCCATTCTTGCCTGTAAATCCATGCCAGGCAGGGAAATCCATTATGCCAAGCTTCTAACAGAATATCAGAAGGAAGATGAAATTCCCTTTGACTATACCCGTAAGTTTGTCAGTACCCTTGTGCAGGACAGTACCGGAAACAGCCATCTGATTATGAAAGGGGATATTGCACACATCCTTTCCCGATGCAGTCATGTAGAATATCGTGGAACACGATTTCCTATGGAGAAAGATGCCAGACAAAGCGTATTTTCTGTGGTAGGGGAAATGCTGCAGGATGGGATGAAGGTTATTGCTGTGGCTCGGAAACATGTGGGAACACGAAAGGAAATCACACCTGACGATGAAAAGGATATGACTTTGGTTGGTTATCTGTCTTTCTTCGATGCCCCAAAACAGACGGCAAGCGAATCCGTAACAGCACTGAAGAGATTAAAAGTAATCCCGAAAATCCTGACCGGAGACCAGGCAGCCATTGCACTCTCCGTCTGCCGCCGGGTTGGAATCTCGGCGGAACATATCCTGACCGGCACCCAACTGGATGAAATGACAGACTGTGAACTGAAAAAGGTGGTAGAAGAAACCCATGTTTTTGCAGAGCTTACTCCCGGTCAGAAAGTGCGTCTGGTTTCTGCCCTCAAAGAGAATGGTCATACCGTTGGCTTTCTTGGAGATGGGGTCAACGACATCCCGGCACTAAATGAGGCAAATGTAGGGATTTCTGTAGATACAGCAGTGGACGCCGCAAAAGATGCTGCTGATGTTGTACTGCTGCAAAAAGACTTAAATGTATTGGAGCAGGGTGTCCTGGAAGGGCGAAAGACTTTTACCAATATGCTGAAATATATTAAAATCACTGCAAGTTCCAACTTTGGAAATATTTTTTCCATCATTTGTGCCAGTGCATTTTTACCGTTTCTTCCTATGACCTCCATTCAGATCCTGCTTCTGAATCTGTTATATGATACGCTGTGTATCGTACTTCCCTGGGACAATGTAGATGAGGAAGAAATACTGTCCCCAAGAGACTGGTCCGGCAAGACACTGAAGCAGTTTATGCTTTCTTTCGGACCGATTAGTTCCCTGTTTGATATTGTGACTTTCCTGTTTTTATATTATTTCCTATGTCCTGCACTATGCGGAGGAACAACTTACCTGCAGCTTACCGATCCTTCCCTGAAACTTCAGTACGCTGCTTTATTCCAGACAGGCTGGTTTTTGGAGTCCATGTGGACACAGGTTTTAATCCTGCATTTCCTTCGTACTGCCAAAATTCCGTTTCTCCAAAGCAGGGCATCTGCACCGGTCATCTCTATCACTTTGGTAGGGATTCTTGCTTTTACAGCCCTTACGTTTACCAGCGGGGCATCACTGTTTGGACTGACAAAATTACCGCTTTGGTATTTTGCCTTTTTGCTGCTTGTGGCATTTTTCTATATGCTGCTAAGTTCCGTAACCAAATATTTTTATAAGAACAAATATCAAGAGTTGATTTAAAGGAGGCGTTCATGATGAAAAAGAATATCAGTTATATTCCCATGGATCATGCCCTTGAAATCTGGCTCTTGGAAAAATTATTAAGGGAACCGCCGGAAAGTGCTTATACAAAAGAGCTGATTTCCGGTATTCAGGACATGATAAGCGGTGAAGTATCCTCGCTGTTATTAGGAGCCTTAGAAGATACAGAGGTGGCTATTGGTGTACACTCGGATGAACTTCTGATCGGTGATCTGGAAATTCATCCAAGGAGCCGGAAAGTCCTAATGAAAGGTTCTGAAATCAGCCTGACACCAAAGGAATTCGATATTTTATATTTTCTTGCTAAGAATCGTGGAGAAGTATTTACAAAAGAGCAGATTTATCGTGCAGTATGGGAGGAGGATTATCTTCTGGATAACAGTAACATCATGGCCTTTATCCGGAAACTGAGAAAAAAGATTGAACCTGCCCCGGATTCTCCCACATACATTTTAACCATCTGGGGGATTGGTTACAAATTTAATGATGAGTTATGAGAAAGGCGGACTGAGACCATTTTAGTTTCAGCCCGTCTATTTTCTTGCCAAATCGCAAGAAAATCGCAAGACTTTAGCCATAGGATTCCCCGGCTGTTTTTTATATACTTTTCGTGGTCAAAGAAACGTACCACAAATACGGTAATGATTCATACCAATTGGGAGGTGTTGCAATTGAAGCGAAAACAAAAAGATTTGAAAGGAGCAATCCTTTTTGCTCCCTACCCCATATTTACAATCCTATGCAGTTATCTGGGCTGGCATTTCTCTGGATATAGAATGATTATCTTTCAGTTTTGGTATCAGGTAAGCGCTGTGGTCTGGGTTATTCTTGCTACCACTATGATTGTGCTTATCACCAAACTTTTGAAACTGACAAAACGAAGCAACCGCTTCTATCACTAAAAGGAGGATCAGACAATGGACTTTACTTGCATTTTTTTTGGATTCCTATTTACCTTTGCCGGTCTTTGGTTTGCCTTTGGAAAGGGCTACCTCCATCTTTCCTTATGGAAAAATATGCCGCAAAAAGAGAAGGATAAACTTCGAATTGTCCCTCTTTGCCGTAATATCGGAGGAATCATTACCTTAAACGGTATTATCTTTCTGGTAAAAGGATTTTTGCCCTTATTTTCAAGCCACTGGTTTGTATATGCGATGATTGCATGGATGATACTTGCCGGCTTAGATGTCTGGTATATCGAAAAGAGCAACCGATACCACAGACCGTAATTCCCATTGCGGTTTTACATAGATAGCTTTTAAAGATTGCGAGGTGAAAGACATGGACTCTGAAGGCAGTCCACAAAGGCAGAGAATATTGTATGAGTGTCCACAGATTCCGTGTCCCTCATATAATCTTCCTTGCCCCTACAAAAATTCAAGGAGGTAAGACCAATGAACAAAAAAGAAAATCGTATGGCTGTTCGCCAGACTGTAGAAAAGGCAGTCATCCGTGACGAACAGAACCGTCGCATCCAATCTGCAGCAACCAACCCGGTAAAAGAGGTTTTAAAAATCCTTCATACCACACTTAGGGGGTTAGAAGCAGATACCGTATCCGTAAACCGTTCCAAATACGGTACGAACAAAGTCACCCATGAAAAAAAGAAATCCCTGGCAAAACGTGTGGCGGGTGCATTTATCAACCCTTTTACTGCTATTTTATTTTGCCTTGCTTTTGTTTCCACGATTACGGATATGATTTTCCCGTATTTTTCACTCTTTGGAAGCGTACCAGAGGACTTTGATTTTTTGACAGTCGTTATCATTTTAACTATGGTATTTATTTCCGGTACCCTTCGCTTTGTGCAGGAATCCCGTAGCGGAAATGCGGCGGAAAAGCTGCTTGCAATGATCACAACCACCTGTACCGTCACCCGCATAGGACAGGAAAAAACAGAGATACCCATGGATGACCTGGTGGTAGGTGATATTGTCCATTTATCTGCTGGGGACATGATTCCGGCAGATGTCCGTATCCTGGATGCAAAAGATCTATTTGTCAGCCAGGCAAGCCTTACCGGAGAAAATGAACCGATTGAAAAGCTCCCTCATGTAAGCCCACATAAGGACAGTGTGACGGATTACACAAATATTGCATTTATGGGCAGTAATGTAATCTCCGGAAGTGCAACGGCTGTCGTTATCTGTGTCGGAGATCATACACTGTTTGGCTCTATGGCCGCTGCTGTTGCCGGAGAAGCTGTGGAAACCAGTTTTACGAAAGGTGTCAATGCTGTGTCATGGGTACTAATCCGTTTTATGCTGGTTATGGTTCCGCTGGTATTCTTTGTGAATGGCATTACAAAGGGGGATTGGCTGGAGGCTTTCCTATTTGGGATTTCCATTGCAGTGGGACTCACACCGGAAATGCTTCCGATGATTGTAACCACCTGTCTTGCAAAAGGCGCTGTTTCCATGAGTAAAAAACAAACGATTGTAAAAAACCTCAATTCCATTCAGAATTTTGGTGCTATGGATATCCTCTGTACAGACAAGACGGGGACACTGACACAGGATAAGGTGGTATTGGAATATCATCTCAATGTAAATGGAGAAGATGATACCAGAGTCCTTCGCCATGCCTATCTGAACAGTTATTTTCAGACAGGATATAAAAATCTCATGGATCTGGCTATTATCCATAAAACAGAGGAGATGGAAGCGGCAGATAAACGTCTGATTGACCTGTCCGAAACCTACGTCAAGGTGGATGAGATTCCCTTTGACTTTAAACGCCGCCGTTTATCCACTGTGGTACAGGATAAAAACGGAAAGACACAGATGGTAACAAAAGGTGCTGTGGAAGAAATGCTTTCGATCTGTAGCTTTGCAGAATGTGACGGGCATGTACAACCTCTGCGTGATGAAGTGCGGAGCCGGATTTTGAAAACTGTAGATGGATTAAATGAAAAAGGCTTTCGTGTTTTGGCTATCGCCCAAAAGAGCAACCCATCTCCAGTAGGAGCTTTTGGTGTTAAAGATGAATGCGATATGGTGCTGATTGGTTATCTGGCATTTTTAGATCCACCGAAAGAGTCTACTGCCGATGCTATCCAGGCATTGAAAAACCATGGGGTCCTTACCAAAATCCTCACAGGTGATAATGAAAAAGTAACCCGAACCATCTGTAAACAGGTCGGGCTGAAGGTTCGCAATATGCTCCTGGGTTCTGATCTGGAACATATGAATGATGCGGAACTTGCCAGGGCGGCAGAAACCACCGATGTATTTGCGAAACTGACACCGGAGCAGAAAGCCCGTATTGTTTCTGTTCTTCGTGAGAATGGTCATACCGTTGGATTTATGGGTGATGGAATCAATGATGCTGCTGCCATGAAATCTGCGGACATCGGAATCTCCGTAGATACAGCGGTAGACGTGGCTAAAGAATCGGCAGACATCATTCTTTTAGAAAAAGATCTGATGGTTTTGGAGCAGGGCATCATTGAAGGTCGGAAAACCTATGCCAATATGATCAAATACATCAAAATGACGGCTTCCTCCAATTTTGGAAATATGTTTTCTGTGCTGGCTGCTTCTGCTCTTCTGCCATTCCTGCCAATGGAAAGTGTACATTTGATTTTCCTGAACCTGATCTACGACCTGTCCTGTACGGCAATCCCATGGGACAATGTAGATGAAGAGTTTATTGCCAAACCACGAAAATGGGATGCCTCCAGTGTAGGCAGTTTTATGATCTGGATCGGACCAACCAGCTCCATCTTTGATTTTACCACATACATTTTCATGTACTTTGTATTCTGCCCATTCTTTGTATCCAAGGGTATCCTGTTCAATGACCTGCCGGCTCATTTTAGCGGAACAGAGCTGACGGCGATGCAGACACAGTATATCGGAATGTTCCAGGCTGGCTGGTTTGTAGAATCTATGTGGAGCCAGACATTAGTGATCCACATGATCCGTACACCGAAGCTCCCATTTATCCAGAGCCGGGCATCTGCTCCTGTGACATTGCTTACAATGACAGGGATTACGATTCTAACCGTCATACCATTTACGATATTTGGAAAGCTTCTTGGGTTTGTGGCACTGCCAGCAGCATACTTTGCATATCTGCTTCCGTGTATCTTATTGTATATGGTTTTGGCAACAAGCTTGAAAAAGGCTTATGTCCGTCATTTTGGCGAATTGCTTTAAGGAGGTGCAACAATGAATTGGAAAGAACTTTGGATGACACTTTTTGGAACTACGGAATGGCTTGGTCTGAACATAGGATTCTGGGTGGCTTTAGCTGCTGTATTACTGATTGTAATTCTTATGAATGTCCTATTTTGGTCTATGAAGCCGAAAACAGACACCAAAAACTGTCTTAATAAAAAAGACGCATAAAAGAAACATAGGAATTCACTACGCCGAACCTATAAAAACAACATAATTGAAGTAAGCACAAAATATTGCTACGCTACTCATAAATTACACTTGCATCCAACTATTCACAAATATAGATGCCACCGTTTTTACTCTATTTTAATTTTGGTAGATATCTTTTACAACCTCGCTCCATCGGGCGAGGTTGTAAAAATTGCTCATCTGACATTTTTTTCATTCGATCGTTTTGGTTAACGTTTACATATCTGGACATGAAAATAGCCAGATAATCTTCTTTTCTTGAAAACCATCCGGCTATGTAAATACTTAACTAACTTTATATTCTCTCAAAATATATGTTTCCGTTCCATATAAATGACTCATTATAGATCTTGGATCATCTGCCAATAATTTAAGAGATTTTTGAGGTTCTATTACCGCTACACCTTCTTGCAATCTCTTCGTATTGTATTTAATAAATTTCTCTTCTGATGTTGTATCTAAATTAATCTTATCTAGTATTTCTCTGAACTTCTTCTCTGGAATTTGCGATGTAAAACCTCTACTATGAAAAAGTATCAATTTATCTTCATTTTCACTTAATAATTCTTGATAAATACTAGATTCTTTTAACTTATCGCAAACATCTTTTTTATCATTTGAAGTTATAATTATCTCACCATTTTCTGCCATGTCAAATTCCTGATAATGTAATAATTTTTCATGTATTCTAACAATATATTCAGGAACATATCCCTCTAAATTTTCTTTTTTGATGTTATCTAATTGAGTCCAAAAGGCTCTATCTGTAAACTTCAAATATTCATCATTCATTTCATGTCTTTTGATATGTTGATTCAACGTGACGGGCTTTGGATAAGGCGAATAATCCAAACTAACCAATACTTTAGAAAATATTTCTGCCATAGCATCAAAAATCGCAACATGGCGATTAAAAATAACTTGTGTATAAGCAAAATATTTGCTAACCAAATATTGATCAACTACAGAAATACCTTTGGGCTTTATCCCAACAATTTCAATCCCATTGTATGTTTTTACTACAAGATTTCTTAGCAATAATCCCAATTCAAAACCGCCATAACTCGTCCCTGAAAATGTGGCATCTCGCATAACATAATCAATTCCATCTGCATCTACTTCAGAATGAATCAACTGCACCATTGCTGATATTTCAGGATTTCTCTCCACGCATCCGACAATAATATCTTGAATATCTTGAATATCTATAAATGGACAATATCTATTTATAATTTCTTTTATTTTACTATCGCATTCGATAACCTTTGTTCCCATTGTTTCATGGTGCATGGGTTTACTATAACGATTTTTCATATAGTCTTCTACAGATATTTCATCAGAAGATAATTTATCTATCTTTTTTTTAATATTTTTATTATGATTTAATAAAGTATTATTCTCTTCTAACAGATTGCTGTTATATACATATTCTGTAACATGAGAAAGTGGGTAATGACCGATATCGTGCAATAAACCTGCTAATCTAATTAGCTGACGCTGAGCATCATTGAATCTAAGTTTATAATTTTCATCCTTTAAATTTTTAGCCATCAGATCCGCAATATACATTACACCCAAGGAGTGCATATATCGTGTATGTTCTGCTCCCGGGAAAACCCAATTTGTTAAACTCAATTGTTTTAGACTTTGCATTCTTTTGAATATAGGTAATTCAATAATCTCTTTTTCTACTTGTGTTACGTCAATAAATCCATGAACAGGATCCAAAATTCTGTCCACAAATTCAATCTTATAGTATTTAGCACTAGTTGCTTTTGTACGAGCCATTTTTAAACCCCAACTTTTATCCCTTTTGCAATGGATAGAGCCCTTTCATTTGCTTCCTTATTCGACAAATACGGTTTCCTTTCTTTTAATTCACTCATTAATTGAGTCCCTTTAAACCTATATATATTTTTCAAAAAATGCAAAGAGGCAATACATTCCATCCACTGAGTACAATTATATCCAATTTGTTCATTTATATATTCCCGCAATTTCTCAAATCCATGTTCTGCGGTAGAACTAAAAGATATTTTCTGCTCATCTTTCATGCTGCAATTTCTTGCATCACTATCTAGTCCTAAAGAATAGGGACCATATTTATTCCATGAAAAACTATAGTCACCTACATCAACCCCCATATTTTCTAATAGATATACTGCCTTTTGTAATTTTATTCTACTATCTAGATTATCATAAACAAAGGGCTCATTATAAACTTTCCTATAAATCTCTTTCAATACCTCACACATAAAAACACTCCTTTAGGACAAATTAGGAATTATATCACCTTTAATAAAAAAAATCAAGACTTGTTTTTTTAGAAGTCTATTCATATAGTACCACATATAGATCTAAAATAAAATATTGATTTTTATATTATAATATGATATATTAAATTTTATATACTTTTTAGTTGAAATTGAAATTACAAACTATTCTTCTCTATTAGTAGACCAAAAATAGAATACTCAAATATTTCATAATTCCGCTTCTAATTCTTTAATATTTTCTTTAAACAATCCTCTTAATTCGTAAATATAGCCATCCATAGTATTTATTATACATACGCCAACAAATGTAATATGCTTGGAAAACCATCCGACTCATTTATACTATTAAATAATAAATCTATTATTTTTATTACAAAAAATTGATATTTAAAATCTCCAAATTCTATATATAGTATTTTTATCATTGACCTGCTCCACATCTTGTGTTACTATGATATTGTATTTAAGTTTTGTGTTATCCCTTTATAGGGTGTCTGGATACTATCTCCAGTACACATGCAGTTTAAGTTGGAAAATCGTGTCATTATAATGCCGTTTTATACGGTACTATAATGGCACTTTTTTTATTTATCACTATTTTATCGCCCAAAGGGCAGAAAGGAGAATTTTTATGTCATCTATTATCATTGTAACAGGAAGGGTAACTGCCGATCCGGTTATGCAACAAGCAAAGAACTCCGGAACTGAATACATCAGTCTGGGTCTTGCTACCAACCAGAGAGGTCAAAACGGAAAGGAAGAACCCATCTTCTATCAGTGTTACTGCAACAAGTTTCTTGCAGATCGACTGATAAAAGCCGGTGTCAAAAAATCAACGTGTCTCATGGTCTACGGAGATTTAGAACTCCATCCGTATATTCACCAGAAAGGCAATAATGCAGGTCAAGCAGCTATCACGCCGCAAATTATGGTAAAGGACTGGCAGTTCTTACCTGCGAATCGTAATGATACCAATGCAGCAGCACCTGTACCGGGTAATCCAATGGTCGGAAATCCGAATGTTCCACCAGTACCAGCAAACGGTGCTACTTATAATGGAAACCCGGCAATGGGAATGAATCCTTCCGGTACCATGCCTACTGGCGCAATGCCAGTCAATAACAATATGATGCCACAAGCCGCACAACAGATGTCTTATGCTCCGGCAGGGGGATCGGCTTATGCACCACAGGGATTTACGGCTGGCAATGTGTCTGGTGATGGATTTACCAATATTCCGGAAAATACACCACCACAGCAGCTTCCATTCCCGTAAATTATCAAAGATCCCTAAAATGAAGGAATTGCGACTTTCCAGTATCTACTGGTCTGCTGCAATTCCTTTTTCTATTGAAACAAACATGGAGGAAATGAAGTGAATACACAAAAGAAATTTCTTAAAGTTCTAAGTATGCTCACAATAATTTTGTTAATTGCAACTATATTCATACCAGGAAATGGAAATCGTAATGCAGTCGCAAGTATCGGAATCCTTGGCATCCTGCTGCTATTTCTTTCCACACTTCTTCCTAAAATCTATAAACTGACTCTAAACCTACTCAAGAACCAGGGCAAAACAAGCCCTTGGTCTTCTTTGAAATCATCTGAGCCAGTTTCCGAAACAGAAGAATTGCTTTGGAGACAAATCAGCTATCAGATTACCGACAAACTACAGGCTGCATTTCCAAATGCAACATGGGAATTCCAGAAGCCGCCATCCATGAAGCAGCTTCTTTGCGGAAATCCCATACGTCTGAGAACCTTTCATACGGAGGACTACAACTTTGCGGAAGCACGTATGAACCAATACGGATATCTGGAACTTCAAATGCTGACCATTGCCAGCCTCAAAAAGACTGTCACAGTTACCGATGAGGACGATGTTCCGTTTGCTGATCCGGAATCCTGGTATTCCTTAATTGGCAAGAAAAAACTGGAGAACCTTATCGGGCAGCTCCATGCGAAAGGACACCATAAACTCTATATTAATGAAAACGGGCAAATTTACATCCAAAATGGTGATACAGCGGAAATCAAGGATTGTTTTGATTATTTCCCGCCACGAAACTATTGGGATGTTCTCATTTCCATCTTCCAAAAAGATGAATTGACCGCAAAAGAAAAGGACCAGGCCCTCGAATTATCCTGGATGAAAGAATAGGAGGAAATCTTATGTCAAATGTGAATTTTTTTCCAAAATGGGCTTTTGAACGGCCACTGCCAAAACCTTTTGATTGTTATTCCGGACGTGATGCTGTTTTTAAGGGCATTTCTTCCAAACACTGCATTCAGCCAAGAAAGCAAGCCACTCTGCATTCTGCTACTTTGCAGGCAGTTTTTACTTATATGGATTTGGAAAATCCACCTGCTGGAAAAGCAGAGGAAGAACTCGGAGCCATTGGAAGCCAGGCAAACAATTTTACAATCGCAGAATATCCAAGCCGTACTGGGTTGCTGCATGTAGTGGTCTACAACCGTATGACTGGGAAATTTATAGCCGGAAAGTATGAAAAACCTTTGGATCTGGACAGTAAACCAGAGCCATATCAGTTTAAAAAAGATGATGATTCGGGAAGTGCTCTTTATTTTGCTTTAATGCCTACTTTCCTTTCAGATGACGAATTCAATGAAAAATATCAGGAATTAAAGCAACACCGTGATGACGGTTTTCCTGACCTGCCCAAAGCGGCAGAAACGGCTGCACTCCTTTGTGATAACGTGTACCGTAGGATCCGTTATGGCGATTCCCTTCCTATCGGGAATATCAAAATTGATACTCCTGCAAATGGCGTGATCCAAAGACTTACACCACTGAATATCCAAAAAGGTGTTTATGCACCAACGGAAATTATCCAGGGTGCCTTTCAGGTATTAAAAGGTGGACATCACTATACTGCTTCCGCCGTTTCAATTCCCAAAGAAGATTTTGTCGATAAATACATCCTGTCCAATTCTCGGACATTAACTCCCCAAGAAGAATCAACCGTTCCTATTCTCGAAGATTGGTATGTAATCCCAAAAGAAATCCAAAGAATATGTGAACATGCCAAATTAACAACTAACAGCAAGCAGCCTATGCGGAATTTTATGCTCCGTGGGCCTGCTGGAACAGGAAAGACCGAAGGTGCCAAAGCCATTGCTGCAGGACTTCACCTGCCTTACCGATGCATCACCTGCTCGGCAAATACAGAAATTTTTGACCTTCTTGGACAGATTTTACCTGATGTAGATGAAAAACAGCTTTCTTTGGTAGGGGAACTGCCCTCTTTTCAAGACATTACCCTCGATCCGGCTACTGCCTATGAAAAATTAACGGGTACTTATGATGAAAAGGTATCAGAAAATACAGTTTATGAAGAATTGATCCATCATATATCTGAGGAAATGAAGCAGAAACAAGCTGCTACCTCCAGCAGCCAACAGTTCCGCTATGTGGATACACCACTGGTTGAAGCCATCCGAAACGGCTATCTGGTAGAAATACAGGAGCCTACGGTGATTGCCAATCCTGGTGTACTGGTAGGGCTTAATTCCCTGTTGGACCGTTGTAACAGCGTATTTCTGCCAAACGGGGAAGTCATCCATCGGCATCCGGATACTACCATTGTAGTCACAACTAATCATGACTATGCCGGCTGTCGTCCCATGAACCAGTCTGTCATTTCAAGGATGAATATGGTCATAGATATGGATGAACCGGATGAAGAGACCATGGTAGAGCGTGTTCTTGCTATTACCGGATGTTCCGATAAAAAATCAGTACGTACCATGACACAGATTGTACGTTCCATCGCACAGTATTGTCAGGATAACCTGATAACAGATGGCTGCTGTGGAGTCCGGGAATTAATTGCCTGGGTTCAGTCTTTTATGGTATGTGGCGATATACAGGAAGCTGCTCATTATACCATTTTATCTTCCGTCACTGCCGATTCTGAAAGCCGTATCGAAATTGAAGGTTCTTGCTTGGATACAGTTCTTGCATCATAACACACTATTGAGGAACACCTTTTATACCGAAGCCGAACTACGCAAAACTCTGGCAGAAAATCTCGTTTATTTAAGAAAATCCAAGCAGACGAAACTCTCTCAGAAAGCCGTAGCAAGGCTTCTGCATCTACCGGAAAAAACAATTATGAACTATGAAAATGGGCATACGCTTCCATCTGCTTACGCCGTCTTTCGGTTAGCCCAGTATTACGGCTGTACAATGGAAGATCTCCTAACCCAAAATATGAAAAAGAAAGAAAGGTGAAGAAATTGAATAACACTCAAAAAGCTTTAAAAAGAATGATCCGGGATACGGAGTCAAAAATCACTGATGAAGAACTCTTTCTTTCATCGGCTTTCCAAAAATACCAAACATCTCTGGCGAAAGCGGCTACTGGCCGTTCTCGCTATGGACTTCAGGTACTTATGGAATGGGACAGTTCTGAAAATGCAGACATCGCTTATACAGATAATTATAGAATTCACTGTAACGCTGCAAACCCGATAACCCAAAGCTTTCCTTCCCGATTTCTACGTTCACAAAGCCTGACAGGATTGACCGGACATGAAATCGGACATCTGCGTTACTCTGATTTTGCATCACTACAGCTTTATCTGACCAATATGGAAAATGGTTCCTTCTATCCAGAAGCACCCGACGATCTGCCTCCTGGATACAAGGCAAATCTGCAGGACATCTTAGATGCCATGGAAGAAAAAGATAACGCAACGTGTCTGACGCTATCCCGCTGTGCTGCACAGTTTAATAATATACTGGAGGACATCTACATTGAAGCCCGGATGTGTGAAGAATATCCCGGAACTTTTAAGCAGGGAATACAGATCAATAATCTGCGGATGTCTGAATTGATTCCTTCTATACAGGAACAAATTGACTGTGGCTATCAGCCGTTTTCCATTATGAGCAATTTAATTTTGTCTTATTGCCGGACTGGTAATATAAATAACCGCACGAATTATTCCGGAGAATACACAGACACCCTTTCAGACTGCATGGATTATATTGACGATGCTTTAATTGCCACACAGGGGAAAGAACGCTTACGTGCTTCCAACTATCTTTTAGTACTTTGCTGGAACTATATTCAGCCTATGGTAGAGTTAACCAGAGAGTCTTTAAAAAAGCAGGATAGTACCCAAGTTGGCGATGCTCTGGAGAATCTGCTGCGGAAAGAATCAGGTAGCGGATCTCCTCTTCCAACTGGTAAAAACGGAGGAATCCCCAAAAACATTCCAGGTCCTACAGAAAAATCAAAAACTCCTATAACCTGTGACTTATCTGGTCTTGATCCAAATTACAGGCAAGATGCGATTAACCAGGCAGAAAAAGTACTGCAGGAAGAAGGGGGCAGAATTGAGCTTGCTAAAACTACAGCAATATTAGATGGAAATAATCCAGGAATCACATACGCATCACAGTATGCCGGTTCCGGTTATGAAAATGCAGCGAATGATCTTGCACGCATCCTAAATGATGTTGCTACGGAAAAAGCCCAAAATGATTATGAACAGGAATTAACAGAAGACTTGCAAAAATCGGCGGATGAAATACATTACGGAAATGCCCATGCAGGCATCCATGTAACAATCCACCGCATCAATCCCGTTTCCGACTTTTTTATCAAATCTTATCAAACAGTTGCTTCCCCTCTTTTGCGGACCTCCAAAAGGCTGCAAAGTTCCATTCTTCCTTTATTAAAAGAAGAGGCAGAAGGCGGGAAACAAAAAAACCTGTTATTTGGTAAAAGGCTGGATATGCGGGCTTTACACCGAAAGGACGGCGGTATCTTTACCAGAACCAGGCTTCCGGATGAAGAACAAAAACTTTCCGTGGGACTTTTGGTTGATGAAAGTGGTTCTATGGGCTGGGGAGATCGTATTACCCATGCCCGGAAAACTGCAATCGTGCTGTATGATTTCTGTACGAGCCTGGGAATTCCTATTACCATTTATGGGCATTCTACAGATTCTAAGGGTGTTGCTTTGTATTCCTATGCTGAATTTGATTCTCTGGATGCCTCTGACCGTTACCGGCTGATGGATATGTCTGCCCGTAATGGCAACCGGGATGGAGCTGCACTTCGTTATGTTGCGGAACACCTGGCAAAACGTCCGGAATCACAAAAACTCCTCATCATAATCTCTGACGGACAGCCCGCAGATTGTGGGTACAGTGGTACGGAAGCAGAAGCAGATCTTCGTGGTATCAAGAATGAATATCGTAAACGTGGCATTGTGATCTTTGCTGCAGCAATTGGTGATGACAAAGAAAACATCCGCAGAATCTATCAGGATGGTTTTTTAGATATTACCAAATTAGAAGATTTACCCAAAAATATGACACAGCTTGTAAAACAATATTTGAAATAGAAAGAAGGAAAACATACATGAGTGAAAATTATCAAAACTCAATTACAGATCAGATATGCAAAGTACAGACCAGTAAAAAATTAATTGCACTGTATGACCGCCTCCGCTACACAAGTTATAACAGCTATGCACAGCTTCATGCAAAAGGAGAATTTGAAGAAAATGGTCATAAAGTTCACTCCCTTATTGGAATCTCCATTCAGGATTACTCTAGTGGTACCGGTGATAAAAATATTATCACCCGTTTTCATCTGGCACCCGAACAAATTCAATTTCTGCTGTCCAGAGTTACCGCTGGCTTTCCTGAATTTGAATGGTCACAAAGTAAAATATTTGGTGTGCCGGATGGCAATGGCTATTCTACTGCACAACAGTTTTTTATTTCCCGCCACGTATATAACAACCAGCAGGAAATACTGACCAGCCCATGGAGAATTCAAATCAATAATGGAAAAGGCATCAAGAAAAAGAATCATAACGGCGGCACTTATATGCAGGCTCAAAGTTTTATCTCTGAAAAAAGTGCTTTTATACAATTGACAGATATGGATTTTTATATGCTGTTAAAACGTGCTGATTCCTATATCGTAAATTGGGAAGCCTATGTTGCATCCTTCCTGATTCAAAACGGCAAACAACAGCTTAAAAAGCAACAGGAAGCAAGAATGGCACAAAATATACAGCCACAGCCAGATGAAATGACTTCCTATATGCAGGGACAGCCACAAGAGCAATATCTGAATGGTATGTATGTCGCTTAAAGAATTTCAACAAAGAAGCAGCCGAAAAGACTGCTTCTTTTTATAAAGGAAAGGAGATCTCTATGGATTATGCTACAACACTAAATATTGACCAACAAGGGCGGATCATTATTCCTGCCAAAGTAAGAAAAGCCCTACAGCTTCATACAGGCGATGTATTGATGCTGGAAGCTGACACACGCAACATCTGTCTTCGTAAATGCGACTCCCATATCCCTATGGATATCCGGTTAGACAGTTTCCTGGATATTTTACATAGTAATGTCCCTTGCCGGATCCTGTTATGTAATCATTCCAAAATCATTGCTTCCAAGAATTATCATACAGCACTTAATATGCCTGTAACAGAAAGTATTCAAAGGCTTCTGCAACAGGGAAAGATGAAATTATTCTCTGATAAGGAACGCATATACCCTACTATGACAGGAAAATATCCCATATCAGCCTTTTTCCCTATTTCTAAAAAAGACGAATTTGGTGAAACGTTGGGACTTTTACTGTGTACAAAAAATCAACAGCCTTTCAGCGAAATGGATTTAGGCTGTGCCAAAATGACTGCGGCGGCGATTTCCCGCTACATCCAACAAAATTATGAAAGGAAGGTGACATAAAATGAATGACTTACTGCTGCAACGGGCAGCACAACTATTGGAAGCTGAATTTGGTCCCCAATGGCGTACTGTCGCTGACATGCTTGGAACGGAAGGATTGCGAAAACGTGTAGGAAAGGAACTGACTTCTTTCATGGCATACCCAGAACGGGGAGAAGGCGGTAACAGCCAGTGGCGTGGTAACTGCTCCCCCGAAGTGGTTGCAGCGCTTCTACGCTATTGCCTGGACGATAAGCGATATTACGGAAAAGATACCAGCACCTTTACCCTCTTAGATCCTATGAGTGGCTCTGGGACTTCAAAGGCGGCTGCTGACCGTTATCAGGTACGCTCCCTGCTCTATGATCTAAATCCGGCACCTGCTTATGGAAAAGGTAACTGGAATGCTCTAAAAGATGAAGTGGAGGATTCCGCTGATCTCATCTTTTTCCATCCACCTTACCATAATATGATCCAGTATTCCGGAAATATCTGGGGAAACCCTCACCCGGACGACCTATCCCGCTGTGAAAACTATTCGGATTTTTTAGAAAAACTAAATCACTGTATCCGGAAATTTTTCCTGGCACTTCGGAAAGGTGGCAGGCTTGCCATACTGGTAGGCGATATGCGGCTCCATGGTAAGTTCTATAGTATGCAGAATGATTTAATGCGGATGGGTGATTTTGAATCCTTTCTGGTAAAGGGCCAGTTTAATTGTGTTTCCGACAATCGGACGTACAAAAAGCCTTTCATTCCCATTGTGACAGAATATGCTCTGTTACTGAAAAAAACGGATTCTTTCATTATCCCCTTCAGCATCCGGCAAGAAGGTGTATTTTCTGTACAAAATACAGATATTCTTGCACTGACTTGGCATCATCTAATCCGGATGACAATGGAGAGTATTGGAGGAAGAGGGGCTTTAAAAGACCTGTACGCTTTATTAAAGGAACACCCAAAAGCGAAAAAGAATCCGCATTATCAGGAACGTATCCGTGCCACCTTATATGAACACCCAGACGAATATATACCTGTATCGAAAGGATATTTTCGTTTGAGTTACCCTGTTACATAAAAACGAGCCATGAAAAACAGATTCTCTATGGCTATACAAAAGGAGTGTGAACACTATGACAAATCGAAAGCACCATGTGAAAGATAAACAAATAACAACACTCTCTGGATGGTTTCATTCTCCGCTACGGGTTGGAGAACGTGCTATTATTTCTGGGGTCAATGGTTTCTCTATTCTGACATCTCCTATCCTAACGATTTTGGAAGTATCTAAGGACAGTGTCATTTTTGAAACAGAAAATACCATTTACCATCTGGTTCTTATACCAGAAACCGTATCGGAAGTGATGTGTGCTTGAATAACATATATGAACTAGGAAGCAGCCTTTGTGAATTGCTCTCCACTTTAAAGAAAAACCGGGAATACGTTCCACTTGAAATTTTACAAACACAGTATCGGGTTCCTTATGAAACCCTAAAAAAGCAAATTGGTGATACAGCGACAGCTTTTGTAAAAGAAATTACATTATCAAGGCTTATGATAAATCCAGATGTATCTCTGGAACAGCAGATTTCTGTTATCCAACAGACCATTACAACATCCGGGATGCTCAAAGAAATGAGCTATACCTTATCAAAACTGTATGATGTGGAACTACTGCACAGGCAGGCATTAAAATTAAGGACATATATTGAAGATGCTCTATATCCATATATTGCCCTTCAGGATTGCCTTGTGGTTGATATGGAACGTATAGAGGATACGCCAATTATCTACAATACCATTACCCAAATGGTTTATGAGAATGGGCAATGGAGTAAACAGGATTTGGATCTGAACGGGAAACTATTACTCTATGTAAAATCCAGTTCTCCTATGCCTGCAACAACAGAACAAATAAACAATGGATTCTAAATTCAAAAATTATTATGTCAAGAAGGGAAACTTTTGTGGGTTTCCCTTTTTACGAAAATAATTTCAGTTGTTCATATTCTGCTGTCCGATTCAACGGTATGGGCTTCTTAGCAAGAATAATTTCTACCGCTGCATCCTCCATAATCCAATCTTCCAGTTCTTGTCGTTCCAAAAGCAATGGCATCCGTTCATGCACCGGTGCTACGGAAGCATTTGCCTGTGTAGTCAGAATAACAAAACGATTTTGGCCATTATAGATTTGATAACACCCTGCCATAAATAATGTGGCATCCTGCTTTGGACTTTGAAAAGTATATTTTTCTTTGTTTTTACTCCATTCGTAAAAGTGACGGGCGGGAATCACACATCTTCGATGTAGCACACTTTCTCGAAAGGTCTTCTTGTCTAGTATCGCCTCTGCCCTTGCATTGATAAGCAGTCCCTTTCCCTGGAACCCCGGAAAGCCCCACTGCATCTGCCTCGCAGCCACTTCCCTACACTCCTTTGTAAGAACGACTGCAGATTCAGACGGATGGATGTCCTGTCCATGCTCTATCTTTAAACGCTGGTCCAGTTTCCTTACAATCTTTTCAATTTCCCGTGAGGTTTCATCATCCACATAATATCTTCCGCACATTTTCTGTCCTCCTTTTTCCTATTTTACTTCATCCCTGGTATCTTATACAACCAGTTTCCATGCACAATCCTCCGGACAAAAGAGAAGCACAAAATTGATTTGTTTTCCTAAAAGTACCGCCTGACATCTATACTTCCAGTTCACAATCCCCGCATACCACTGTTTTTCTACAGTCAGAACCTGGATATGATTGATCTGGATAATCTCTTCATCCTCCCCTTTTACCTTCAGCATCAATGGCAAAGATTTTCCGGTAGCTGTGAACCAGCACTGGACTGCCACCTCATGATAGGTTCCGGATAAAGGCTCCTGCTCTGTATGCTCTGTATTTATTCCGATTCCAAATGCCACCGTTTCTTCCCCCTTCCCGCTATTCTGTCTTTAATTTCTCATAGTCCACAGAACGTTTTTCCCGTGAAATGCCACCACTCATGTGATCAATACACCCACCTAAAAAAGCCGCACGTATTACCGAATCATTCCCATACCGTTTTCTGATCTGATCTATCGTTTCATCCATTTTTTCCAACTTCTCATAATCATTCGTATCAAATAGATCCAATTGCCTCATATTCACCTGATCCTTGATGCGGCTGGTATGGATTCCCAGATGCCGGATGGGTGTCCCATCCCAGAGCTGGTCAAATAACTGGCAGGCACACTGATGAATCTCTTTCGTAATATTGGTTGCATTCTGAAGCGTCATCTGGTGACTGGCATAACTGAGATCATAATTCTTGATCCCTACTGCAATCACTTCTGCCCTGACTCCTACTCCACGAAGTCTGCTTCCTACTGTCTCTGCCAAAGCCAACAGCACCAATTTTGCTGTAGATGCATCTGTCACATCAAAAGGAATCGTTGTGGAATTACCATATCCCTTATTGGCAGGTGGGGCAGACTGGACTACAGATACATCAATCCCATTTGCAAATTCCCAGATTACTTCCCCATGTTTCTTTAAATGTTGTTTTAAGTAGCCAGGATTGCTCTTTGCCAAATCTCCTATTGTTCGGATTCCCAACTTGAAAAGTGTCTTTGTTGTTGCCCGTCCTACAAAAAACAAGTCGCTTACCGGTAATGGCCACATCTTATTCCGTATCTCAGACTTCCATAATGTGTGCACTCTGTCTGGCTTCTGAAAATCACTTGCCATCTTAGCTAACAGTTTATTCTCTGAAATACCGATATTCACTGTAAATCCAAGCCGTTCCTTAATCTGCCTCCGCATCTTCTCCGCTGCTTCCACTGGCGTCCCCCAAAGCAATTCCGTTCCAGTCATATCTACAAACGCCTCATCTATCGAGTATTGTTCCACTGCGGGAGAATACTCTTGCAAAATTCCCATAAAAGCTTTGGAACACCTCTCATACAATCCATAATTCGGAGGCACTAAAATAAGATTTGGACATTTCTGTTTTGCTTCCAAGATTGATTCACCTGTCTGTATCCGATATTTCTTTGCTGGAATGGATTTTGCCAAAATGATTCCATGACGCATCGCCATATCCCCACCTACCGCCGACACCTGTTCTCTTAAATCGCCTTTCCATCCCAAATGATGCAGCCGATATACCGCTTCCCAGGACAAAAAGGCAGAATTTACATCTATATGAAAAATCACTTTTCCCAAACTCACGTTCCCCTCCTTTATATCTCATTATATAGAACATACGTTCTGAAATCAAGAGATAATATTTTCCATATCCATGCTTCCTCTATATATAGTAATTCTCCTCTCAGGCTAAACGATATATAGTGTTTTTATATTGACACATACTACATATAGTGTTACACTTACTATGTAATTATTATTTGTGTCATCCGGAAAGGATATACGCACGCAGTTTAGGTTTGTAAAAGTGTCAGAAGTATACCACGCTACCAGCAGGGACTTCTGGCTTTTTTTATTTTGCAGGAAACTGCACGCATTAGAGAATGAACATCCGTGTCATTCTCTTTTTTTATGCCTAAACGCAAAGAAAGGAGGAAGAAAAACCGGAACAAATAAGAATTACAACTATACCATAGAAAAGGAGACAAGAATAAAATGAACCATCCCAATGAATTATCAAACGTGGAAAAAATCAAACAACTGGTGGACTATCTGAATTTACAGCGTAACGCTTATTATAATGAGAACAGTCCGAATATCAGTGATGCGGAATATGACCGAATCTTCGATGAATTAGTGGAATTAGAAAAGCAGACAGGCTTTGTCTTATCCAATTCACCGACACAAACCGTAGGCTATACTCCCATCAGTGAACTTCCCAAAGTAAAGCATCCGGTCCCTTTGCTCTCTTTAGATAAGACAAAGCAGGTACAGGACTTGATAAGCTTTGCCGGTAAGCAGCCGGTTCTGTTTATGCTGAAGTTGGACGGATTAACGACTAAATTGGTCTACGAAAATGGAACACTTGTAGAGGCTTCCACGCGTGGCGACGGAGAAATTGGGGAACTTATCACCCATAACATCCCTGCATACGTTGATGTCCCTCTTTCAATTCCATATAAAGGCCGGCTAGTGATTGTTGGAGAATCCTTCATCCCAACCCATGACTTTGAGCGTTTAAAAGAAACCCTCCGAGATGGAAAAGGAGAACCTTACAAAAATGGGCGAAATCTGGCTTCTGGCTCTGTGCGAAGTCTTGATCCGGCAAATTGTGCAGGACGCTGTCTGCACTTTATGCCTTTTAATGTTCTGGAAGGTCTGGACTCTCCATTTCTCTTTCCAGACAGCAGAGCTATGAAAATTTCCAGCCTGTTTGACTATGGTTTTCAGCCTTGTCCTTATATTGCTGCAAACCATCCCTTAACCTCGGAACTTGTAAACCAGTATATTGAAAGGCTGACTGATCTGGCAGGCAAAAAACATCTGCCTATTGACGGAATTGTAATGATTTTCGACAGTCTGGACTATTCCAAAAACTGCGGGCGTACCGGACATCATTATAAAGATGGACTGGCTTTTAAGTTTGAAGACGAAACTTACGAAACCACTCTTCGCAATATAGAATGGACACCCACCCGTTTCGGAGAAATTGCACCTGTGGGAGTTTTTGACTCTGTGGAAATTGACGGATGCTCTGTTTCCAGAGCAACCCTTCACAATCTGACCTTTATCAAAGAATTAGAATTGGTGCCAGGTTGTAGAATTTCTGTATCAAAACGTAATATGATCATTCCTCATATTGAAGAAAATCTGGAACGTGGTCATTACGTAGATGCAGTTCCCCCAGTATGTCCATGCTGTGGTTCTCAGACTCGTATCTATCAAAGAAAAGGAAATGATGGGCGTCTCATTGAAACAGTGCATTGTGACAATCCCAACTGTGATAGCCAGATCCGAAAGCGTTTTACCCATTTCGTTGGAAAAAAAGCAATGAACATCGAGGGACTCTCCGAAACTACCTTGGAAAAATTCCTGACTTTGGGTTATCTCCAGACATTTCCGGATATTTACCATCTAAATGAACATCAGGAAGAAATCTTACAGTTGGAAGGTTTCGGTAAAAAATCCTTTGAAAGATTATGGAATTCCATTACTTCCAGCCGGAATACTACCTTTGTCCGATTCCTGGTTTCCATGGATATTCCTATAGTCGGAAGGACCAAAAGCAGGATTTTGGATACGGTATTCCACGGCAGCCTACAGGAATTTTTTGATGCTGCCTCTGGTGATTATGATTTTACTCAATTAGAAGATTTCGGAGATACTTTGAATCAGAATATCCATGACTGGTTTTCTGATGAAAATAATTTAAGTCTCTGGCACGAACTCCAAAAAGAACTTATATTTGAAGAAAGAAAGGAAATGAACACTATGATGAAAGAAAATGTATTTACAGGATGTACCATTGTTGCAACAGGAAAACTTGCTCATTTTACAAGGGATGAAATCAACTCCAAGATCATTGAGCTTGGAGCAAAAGCCGGCAGTTCTGTCACAAAAAAGACAGATTATCTGATTTGTGGGGAAAAAGCCGGAAGTAAATTAGCAAAAGCCCAGTCTCTCGGCATTAAGATTTTATCTGAAGATGAGTTTCTTGAAATGATTGCGTAAGGAGAAATCTATGAGTATCATTACATCCGTTTTTCATATCTATGGATTTCTTATTACAGAAGAGGCTGCTAATCTTATCCTTCGATATACAGAGGAAGTTTTTCCTGATTTATACAAAGAGTTCTCTGATCCAGAATCACTCTTAGCCTTTCAGGAATATCTTTGTGAGAAACTTGATGGCTGTCGTTATGGCACTGCTGAGTCTATGACGGTATGGAGGATCAAAGATCAGGAAGAACTGGACTTAAATCCAGGAGAAGAATTTTATATCATTGAACTTAAAAATTCTTCCCACTTATTTTCACAGGCGTATTCTTCTTATACGGAAGTTATCCAAGAAATTCAAGAAACGTTTGGTAAATTACTTCCTCCCGATTTTCCATTAGATGATTTTCTTGTGGAAATCATGGGCGAAGTTTAGGGATAGTGAAATGGGGTGACGCCCCATTTCAAACATCTTTTGCAACTTTACATTTATAATTATTTTACCGTTGGAAAGCACCTTCTTTTTTGATATAATGAAAGCAAATGGAGGGATAACGTATATGAGTATTCAATCAGATATAGAGATGCTATCAATTGAAGCACTGGAATATTATGCTAAAAAGCACCAAATATCAGAAGACGATGCCTTTAATATTTTCTACAAACATCAAGTATTTGAAAAAATACTGGTACAACACGAAACGTTGCACCAATTAGATATTCATGATACTTTTCAATACGTAGAAGATATTATAGAAGAAGATACGCCCACGCTTGTTCTTTTCCATGGCTCCAATATTGCATTTGATAAAATCGATTTGAACAAATCACATAACCGTCGTGATTTTGGTCGTGGATTTTATTGCACAGTTCTCGAACAGCAGGCAAATGAATGGGCGAACCGCCTGTACTTGCGTACTCATACTGGCGGCAAATATGTGTATCGGTATATCTTCCAGCAATCCGAGGAACTAAAAATCAAACATTTTGCCACCTTGGACAAGGAATGGTTGGAGTTTGTCAAACTCAACCGTACTGTCGGCGATATCCAGCATCACTATGATGTTGTAATTGGGCCTGTTGCGGATGATAATACCATGGAAACTGTACAACTTTATTTGTCCGGTATCTTGAGCGTGGATGAAGCGGTTACAAGGCTTCGGTATAATAAGGTTAATAATCAGGTTTCCTTTCACACCCCACTTGCTCTTGAACATCTGGTATTGGAATCTCGAAAGGATGTGTAAAACATGGAAGGTAAATATTTTTTTAACGGAAAAGATATTTCAATGAATCTGTATATTCAGATCCGGGATGTTATCGATATTATTATGGAAAAGAGTAATCTTTCCTTTCCGGATGCCATGGGCAAATTTTATCATTCAAAAACTTACAAGGCCCTACAAAATACAGAAAATACTCTTTGGGCGGAATCTGCCGGCTATATTGCAGACCGCTATTACGAAGAACAAGAAGAAGCACAAATAAACAAATAACAAACAAAAAAATATGTTTAAGAAGGAACTGCTTACCATAAGCGGTTCCTTTTTTGTATAAGAAAGAAGGGATTACATGTATATTAATACCTATTCGAATCATTACCAGCAAACAATTGACCACTTTCATGGAGCATACGCTTTTCTTAGTAACTTCTATCCTTCCCGGATATATTACCGGGGCTACTGGTATGCAAATAATGAGGCTGCTTTCCAGGCACAAAAGACCATTTCCCCTAAAGAACAACTTCAATTTACCAAATTAAGGAATCCAAAAGATGCAAAAAAACTGGGAAGAGAAGTGCAGCTCCGTTCAGACTGGGAAAGTGTAAAGCTTATGTACATGTATGAAATTTGTATGTGCAAATTCATGCAGAATCCTACCCTATGTAAAGCATTACTTGCTACTGGGAATTGTCACCTTGTTGAAGGAAACAACTGGGGAGATTATTTTTGGGGTTCTGTAAATGGTCATGGCGAAAATCATCTGGGCAAAATTCTTATGGATATACGTGCAAAGCTTCAATTTGAATGTTAAAACATAATTTATCCAATTTTGCACTGTATGAACTGCAAATATTTTGCTATAATGAAAGATAGATTTTAAAGAAAGGATTTGTGCTTATGTATCTGAAGCGTTTTGTCTATGACCGTCTTCTGGATTGGAAAAATGAAGGAGGTCATAGTACCCTGGAAGTCGGTGGAGCCCGTCAGGTTGGAAAAACCTACCTGATACAGAAATTCGCTGACGAAAACTACAAACACAAAATTTATATTAACCTGTTTGAATTAAGCGGCAAACAGTTTATGGAATGTTATAAACAGGCAACCGACTGGACACCTGGAACAAAACGGCGGGAGCATCCTCTCCACGATGCCTTCCAGTTATATGAACCGGACTTTATTGATTCTGAAGATACCGTCATCATTATTGACGAAATCCAGGAGTCTTCCGAAATTTATAACCGTATCCGGGAGTTTACACGTCACTTTAAAGCCCATTTCATCATCACAGGAAGCTACCTTGGACGGATTTATGATCCGGAATTCCGTTATTCCAGCGGTGATGTCACAAAGCTTACTATCTACACACTTTCTTTTGAAGAATTTTTGATGGCCTATGACCAAAGCCTATATGACGATTATAAAAAAATACCTCTCCATTCATCTAAAGCCGAGGTCTATGATCACTTAAAAGAAACCTATGAGCTGTACTGCCAAATTGGTGGCTATCCCAAAGTAGTAGAAAACTATTTGGAGAACCAAAGCATCGTAAAAGCACAAGGCGAACTTGTAAAAATCATTGATACCTTTACCAATGAATCCATTCGCTATTTTACGGATATTTTGGATACCAAAGTGTTTACCCATATTTTCTTTTCCATCTGCCGTATTTTAAACCGTGAAAAGAAAGGATTTTCAGAAGACAGCATCAGCGAAGAATTGCAAAAACTGGTAACCAAAGACTACTCCAGCAATATTTCAAAGGCTACCTGCAACCGTGCCATTAGCTGGCTGTACTTTTCCGGAATCATCGGATTCTGTGCCAAAATAACAGAAATGGATATTTTGGATTTTAAGTCTGCAAGCCGCTGCTACTTCATGGATATGGGGCTGGCAAACTATTATCTGACACGTACCGGTACCGATTCCCGTGTACTTGCAGGCACATTAAATGAAAATTATGTCTATATCAACCTGAAGAAACGCCAAGATTTTCCACAGGAAATTTCCTTTGAAACCCCTGCTTTTGCTACCTACCGTGGCGGAGAAATTGACTTTGTAGCACAAAGCCTATCCTCTTCCACCCGCTATTTAATAGAAGTTAAAGCTGGAAAAGGTACTGCTTCCACTGCCCAGAAAGCCCTGGCACAAGGAAAAGCAGATAAGCTTCTTTATTTAAAGGGCGCAACCAAAGGTGGTATAGACGGTAAAACAGAAACACTGCCTATTTATTTACTGGAACAATACAAATTTAATTAAGTTTATGTTTACGAAGAGACTACTTCCCAAGTGGTCTCTTTTTTATTTAGGAGGACAATAATATGAATTCAATAAAAGAAATAAAAGAACAATTAGGATATGAAGAAATCGGTCTCGATGATACATTTGTATTTCACTGTACTCAATGCGGAAAATGTTGCATCCACCGAGATGACATCCTCTTATCCCCGAAAGATCTGTTTAACATAGCAAAAAAATTTCAGATTACACCAGAGAATGCCTTGGAACAATATTGTGAAACCTATATTGGATCTAACTCCCGTTTCCCCGTAGTACGCCTGAAACCACAAGGAAGTGTGAAACGTTGCCCGCTATTAAAAGATCGAAAATGTTTGGTACACGATGTAAAACCGACAGTCTGTGCCATGTTTCCAATTGGCCGGTATCTTTCCCTTCCTGCCGATAGTAATTTTCCGGAAAATCCGGAAGAAATGTCTGTTGGATATATCTTTAATAATCCGGAATGCGGAGACGGATTGGAAATACATACAGTTCGAGAATGGTTTCATGATTTCAACATTCCACTAAAAGATGACTATTTCTTTACCTGGACAAAAACGCAGGCAACACTCTGCAAGCATCTACGCTTTCTGGAGGAGCACCTATCGGAAAAGACCATGATTTCAATATGGAATGCTATTTTGATAACTCTGTATCTGAACTATGATATTACAGAAAATTTTCAAACACAATTTCAGAAAAACTCAGATGCAATCCTATCCTTAATTGAAACACTAAGAAATGTTGACATCCCTATGCCTAAGAAAGCATAAACAACCACAAATACTTCGAGCCGCCCAGTTTTTGGTCGGCTCTTTTTATGTCCATATAACGCCCTTTACATTCTGGCAACCATGACTCTCACAGCAGCAGTTTCCGTGCTGTAGTTTTCTGCATAAATGTTCCCCCATAGATCACGAATCCTTTTACATAAAGCGGATATTCCTTCGCACCTGCCTTTCCACGAGATGCAATACTACTGAAAGCTACAGTATGCGTTTCTTCCTACATGAGTAATTCTTTCTTCCTTCATCCAACAATTTATTCACCCCATATTTTTCACCACCTTATCGTAGCATTTCGGCAGTAATCGCAATTTACTGCCGAAATGCTACCTTTATTTACCATCTACATAATCAGCTCCAATAACATCCTATAAATTTTTCTTATCTAACACGTTCTTTATAATGGAATTATCCTTGGAACTTGTACCCCTGCTGAAATTCCTCTCTCTATCTTTCTCCTATAATTCCGAAAGCTATGGATATGAAACCCAGGAATTCCCCATGCACATGAAAGTTTGCGAACATAGTACTCTTTTGATTTTGTAAATATTTTTCCTTGCTTCCTATATAATAACTTCATAATCCGCAACGACTGAGCCGAAATCTTAGGGAACGTTCCATTAAGTTTTTTGTACAAATCTCCTCTTTTGGTTTCTTCCAAAATAATAGTTTTTCCATGCATACAGGACCATTCTATACATGGAATATCTGCACTTCTTATCCCTGTTTCCATTGCAATTCTCAAAAATAAGGAAGTTTCAAAATCCTTTTTATATAGGAATTGATCTGCTATCATCTTGTAATGATCAACAAAAAAAATTTCTCCTATCTTTCTTTGTAGTTCTGCCAAAGATATGCTATTCAGCCATTCCAGTTTTCCTCTGTATTTTTCAACAAATATCATCCACTGCTCAGCTTCAAAAGATTGCCTCAAATCACGGATAGCCTCTGGCCAACATTTTCTTTGTCCAGGTAACAATAAACATACCATTTTCTGTAAAAATTTTTCTTCACTATTCGGATTCCACTGTATTAAACGCTTTAGTTCTTCATAGGCTTGATTTACTTTATATTCCATTGTACTATTTCTCATCTTCAGATTCTCCCTCGTATGGCTCTAAAATCTTTGAAGCCCTCTCCACAAACATCCTGTCTGCCCCTGAAATCTCATATTCTTTCCAAAGTGTCTTATGTATCTGTTCCTCTGTTAAATCCCTACACTTTTCTTGCAGCATACGGACAAATGGATATATCATAGTCGCATGAATATTTTTCCCGGACCGTACCATATCTCCTTCCATTTGATATGCTTCCTGTAAGCATTCCAGTATAATGCGAACATCCGTAACACTTTCTCTCATTGCGCTTCCCCTCATCAGGCTTATCCTCCTATTTACATACGTACTCTCAGTCCATCTAATCTCGACACGTTCAGTCCAACCAGATACCAGTCATCTCCCATTTCAATTCGGACCGGAACCCAAACATCTTTCACCTTTACATCGAAACATTCCCCGCAATGTAGTCCTCCATAAAAAGATTCCAAATCAAAACGTATATCATACCTCCCTGTTTCAGTATCATAAAACAATGTTCCTTCTCTGTGTTCACTCATAACATCTGCCTCCTTAAATTTTTCTTTTACTTAGTAATTACCTCATACCTATACAGATTGAAGAAATTCCGGAAAATTTTCATAAAAGTTTTTCCGATACCGATAATAGGTCGAAGAAGTTAACCCCAACTCCCGCTGCAGTTGTGTTGGTGTTACCTTCTTTTGTACCACCCTCATAAATTCCTGGTTAAACTTTTCCTGTTCTATAGCCCGTGGTCTTCCTACTTCATCCCATTCACCCCGAAGCCTTTTTGCCTCCATACCTTCCTTTTGTCGCTTCTCCTTTTTCTCCATCTCTGCCTGTGCCATGGATGCATAGAGTTCAATCATCATATTATTGATTGTTTCTATCATCATCTTTGCCAGATTATTTTCCATCTGAGACAGGTCAAACAACGTGGTAGGAAGTTCCAATACCATTACCCGAACCCCTTTTTCTTCTAAAAAACGTAGCTGCTTTAAAATCTCCTGCTTGTTCCTGCCAAGTCTGTCCAGCTCTGTAATAATCAGGGTATCCCCTACCCGTAAAACATCTTCCACAAGAACGGTATAACGTGGTCTGTCAAAATTTTTACCGGTTATCTTATCTGTAAAAATACTTTCCAGTTTAATTTTCTGATTTTCACAGAACCTCTTTATTTCTATAATACCTCGGTCCAAGTGTTGTTCCTTAGTACTGATTCTGTGATACCCATAATATGCCATACGTATCCCCCCTTATACATTCCCAAAAAGTCTTAAAATATTTTGGCATATCTCAAAACCTTCTTATATACTTTTTGGAAATAAAAAAATAGCCTATTACATCTCCCATCAAAAAGCATACTTTTTGGGAGGTGACTTTCACTACTGCTGTACGCAAGATGGCATAAAAAAGCAACAAAAAAAGACAGAGGTTTTAAAAAATTTCCTCTGTCTTCAGATCAACTATTCTGGAAAGATGTCCATCTTTTTTCCTTCAAACTTATATCCTACACCTCTCACTGTTTTAATATAGCGGCACTGCTTTAGCTCCGGTTCAATTTTCTTTCTCATACTGGATACCAGACAGTACACAATATTATCAATGCTTTCCGGCAATTCCTCGTTATAAAGAATCTCAAAAATTTTTTCTTTGGTAAATATCACACCTGGTCTCCCTGATAAAAGCATAAACAATTCATACTCTGCTTTCGTTAAGACGATCTCCGTCTGTCCTCTATAAATCTTATGATAATCCGGATAAATCCTAAAATCGGAATTTTCTTCATCCTCTCCCCGGATGTTTTTTATATTTTCCACTACATATTCTTTGTATCCCAATACAGTTGAAATAGTTACTTTCCCCAAGCTACACTTCCCTTCTGTTTTCTCTTATTTAGAAATCTCATCACACAGATTCCTTTTAAAAATGATTCTCTATTCTCCATTCATCGATAAGCTGTACAACCTGCGTTAAATTGGTATACCAGATATAATGTCCTCCATTTACAATATATAACTGGTGATTACCAGATTCTAAATCCAATTGATTTCTATGAGCAGTCTCCCATGCCGGAACATTTTGTACATTCTCTGAAGAAATCATGGTTAATACAGGAAGTGCCGATGGGAATTTTTTATTCTTTATAGAGAGTAATGATTGATCCATCCCGTTCACTTCATTTCTAATCGTATCGTTGCTGCTTAAAGAATATGCCTGAATGTATTCCTCCCTATCACTCTCCGTATAAGTGTACCCGGAAACCTGTGGTAATGCTGCCCCATATTTATCTGGATCTGTTTTCAGTGCCATCTGGAATTCTTCCAAAGAAGAAAAAGAATTCTTGATTTTCTGAAATTCATCAATTCCCTGCAGCATATATTTCTTTTCCATTTCCATAGCCTCTGCCAGTTCTTCATCATATACCGTATTATCAACAGCAATGAAACCTTTTACTTTTTCGGGATAATTCTGTACAAAGTTGAGTCCATATACTCCAGAAATCGAATGTACCAGCAATACACACTGCTTAATTCCCATGATGTCCAGTGCAGCATTCAATTCACTATTGATATTATCTACAGTTCGATCCGTTGCTGCAACATCACTAAGCCCATATCCAAACGGCTCTACAATCACTATGTTAAAACTCTCATCTAAAGATTGTGCCAGAGGTTTGAAGTAGATATGCGGTGATGGAACTCCCAGAGCCGGCATCATCACCAATGTGGTTTTTCCTTCATCTGCAAATGTTTCTCCACTTGCATCCAATTTTCCATACAAAGCAAGATGCATATTATTCCCTTTCACCGTGATATATTTACTCGCATATCCAACTTGTGTTGCTCCCATAGCATATACCATATTAGAATTCCCTACCAAAAATGCAAACAGCATCGCAACCGTCACAATTCTTGAGATTTGCTTTTTGTATCTTCTCATACGCTCCCTCCTAAGTAAATTATTTCAAATATTTTTTCAGTTCTTCTACCTTGTCTAATCTTTCCCATGGAAGGTTGAGATCATTTCTTCCAAAATGTCCATAGGCTGCCGTCTGTTTATAGATTGGACGGCGGAGATTCAACGTCTGAATGATTCCTGCTGGTCGCAGATCAAATTCTTTTCTTATCATATCTACCAGACTCTCATCTGAAATTTTCCCGGTTCCAAAGGTGTCTACCATAATAGAGGTCGGATGAGCCACCCCAATTGCGTAAGACAACTGAATTTCACATTTTTTTGCTAGACCTGCAGCCACAATATTCTTCGCAACATAACGAGCAGCATAAGATGCAGAACGATCTACTTTCGTACAGTCTTTTCCAGAAAAAGCTCCGCCGCCATGCCGTGCCATACCACCATAGGTATCTACAATAATCTTGCGTCCTGTTACACCACTATCTCCGTGAGGACCACCGATGACAAAACGCCCTGTTGGATTGATGAAAAATTTTGTATTCTCATCTACCAGTTCTGTTGGAATAATCGGTTCCAATACATATTTTTTTATATCATCGTGAATCTGCTCCTGTGTCACATCTGGATCATGCTGTGTTGACAGAACCACTGCATCCAGCCGGTGCGGAATACCTGCTTCGTCATATTCTACAGTAACCTGACTCTTACCGTCCGGTCTTAAATAATTCAACAAACCATCTTTACGAACCTGAGTAAGCTGCCGAGTCAATTTGTGTGCCAGTGAAATTGGATATGGCATAAATTCATTCGTTTCGTCACATGCGTAACCAAACATCATACCCTGATCCCCAGCACCAATTGCATCAAGCTCTTCTTCTGACATTTTGTGTTCTTTTGCTTCCAATGCCTTATTCACACCCAAAGCAATATCTGCTGACTGCTCATCAATTGCCGTTAAGACGGCACAGGTATGTGCATCAAATCCATAATCTCCGTTGTCATAACCAATTTCTTTAATCGTTTCTCTTACCACCTGCTGCATATCTATATACGCATTGGTCGTGATTTCTCCCATCACTAATACCATACCCGTTGTAATTGCAGTCTCACAGGCCACTCTGCTCATCGGATCCTTCTCCATAAGAGCATCCAATATGGCGTCTGATATGGCATCACAAATTTTGTCCGGATGTCCTTCTGTTACCGATTCTGAGGTAAATAATCTTTTCTCCATAGTAAATTCTCCTTTGTATCAATATTTCATATTTGTCAATAACATAAAATATCTTTACTATGATTACTATATTTTTTGTCTACATTGTACTTTTTTCTGTCCGGTTGGTTTTATCTTTAAACCAAATGACTTTGCTATTCTTCTATGAAATAACATATCCATCTAATTAAATCAAAATATTAGCAAGACTGGTTATTTAATCGCTTACACCTTCATGGCAGTATTGATACTACTATCATTCTCCACATAAAAAAAACAGTGTAAATCCACTGCTTTTTCTCCATCACTTAATCTGTAATTTCCACAAATGAGTATCTTTCTTCATTCTTTTGTACTATTGCAGAACCCGTTTGTTCCTTTATTGTTTTTAATAACTCTTCCACATATATTTGAGCTTCATACACTTCAATGTTCGTAGCGTATGCAATTTCTTTAATCGAAAAACTCAACTCTGAATCACTCATCAAAAGTTCTAAAATATCCCATTGCAGATCAGTAATTATAATTTCCGTTCCATCATAAATCATCCTTTTCTTTTTAAATTCAATATCCCATTTTCCGAAATGAACTCTTTCTTCTTCTATTGTATTTTGCATATCTAATCGCATGACTACAAAGGACGCTTCCGGCCAATATTTCTTTAACAATTCCTCTGCTTTTTTTCTTTCCTCACAATTCTTAAAGTATAATAATTCTCCCATTCTCTGCCTCCTCATATCATTTATCGTTATACTTTAAGTATACAGCCGAATTATTGCAGAAATCTTATTAAATTATTCCTTTAGCCTTTTTTCTATGATACTATCTTCATTGTATTTGTGTAACTGACCGCCCAATAAACGCTTTCCTATAATAATCCAGGTATCTCTATTGTACTGGTCCATATCTCTATACAACTCCATAATTTCTCTTTTATTATCCTGTTCTCTCTGCTGTTCTTCTTCATCTTTTCTCAATATATAATCAACTGGGACTTTAAAGAATTTGGATAATGCAAGCAACATATCACCAGAAATATTCTCGTCTACCTTTTCATACTTACTAATTGTCTGCTGACTGACTCCTATTTCTTCCCCTAACCTTGTCTGAGTCAGGCCTAATTTTTTTCTTAATTCAGATATTCGATTCACAAGCGTACACCTCCCGATACACTCATTTTACACTTAAATACACCTGTATTTTACTTCATTTAAGAGTATTACTACTATGTATCGTGGTATATCGTAGTATTACTATCATCATTTCTATACATCTATACCGAAAAAAAGTCAATCTATACAAACAATATTACAACTTCTTTTCTTTTAAATATACTAGTGCTTATAGGGGAGGAGAAATGCTTATGAAAAAACTATTATTGATTGGCAACCCGTCCGTCTTGGGGAAAAATCTGGAGAATATCTTAAAGCAAAATTATCATACCGATTTTATTTCCGCTGTACCAAAGCAAATTAGTAGCATATCCTTTAACTCTTATAATGCTTTAATCCTGGATTTCACACTGTTACATAAATACAGCCTTACCATAAGTAAAGCTGCAAAAAAATGCTCCCCAAACATCATTGTTCTGTTTTTATGTCCTACTAATATTCCAGAACAAATAATTTTGGATTTCTACGAAGCCGGTGCTAATGATCATTTATATTCGACTCTCTCATCACCAGCACTTTTAATGAAAAAATTGGATATCTTATTTACCAACTATCATCTAACCACACAGTACGAAGACAGCCATATAACTTTAAATTTTGACTCCTTAACCGCAGTGATTGACGGGATTTCTACTTCCTTTACTCCACTGGAATTTAAGCTGCTCAAACTACTCTCTCTAAATCCAAACACTGTTTTAACCAGACAACATCTTTTATATTCACTATGGGATCGAAATGGGAATCATGTAGAAGAAACCTCTCTGAATAGTATGATCTGCCGTATACGCCAAAGAATTGATACTGAAAATCATCATTATATTAAGACAATATATGGGATTGGATATATATGGATTACATATTAAATGAGCAGCATAATCCATTACAGATAACGCTGCTCATTCCCTATCGCACCATCTATTCTGCACAAGTAATTAAACAAGTCGTCATAAAACAATCCGTTATACACGCTTTTCTTGTTACTCCACAGTCTGAAGTGTATATATTGACCTCTTCTTCCTGTAATTCAACATTCTCTAATTTTACATCGTTCATAAAAATCCTCCTTGTTTCATTCCGTACTTTTGATTATGCACATATCTAAACGCTACCACCAATATTGGTATTTTGTTAATCCACAATCGTCTCTATAAAAGCTCTCTTACTTTATGTTAGTTCATAGGGGTTATAAGAGCACCTCCACCGATACAATCTGTTACACAATCTTTTCTTGTTGTGCCACAATCATCTGTATATACATTCACTTCTTCTATCTCTATTTCATTATTTTTTACTTTTCTCTCGTTTTCCATGTCTTATTTTCCTTTCTGTATAAACTTATTCAATTGTTATTAGTATTCAATATTGAGCCAAGCGCCTCCACCCAAGCAATCATTTAAACAATGAAATTGAATCTCTCCACAATCATCCGTATAAATGCTTACTTCTGCATTAAAGAGTTCTCTTGGCTCTTGCTCATCTCTTTGCTCCCTCATCCGCCTTCCCTCCTTCCCATTAATATTTTTTGATAACATCAGTATACTATTTTAAAATTTCATTTCCATATTTTATGTGCAGATTGCATTTTTTTCTTTCTGTTTGGATAACTATTCCATTCTTAGCTGATCAATGATGGATTTTTTCTTCTGTTCTCTTATTTGGTAAATAGATAATATAACCTGTATTAACAGAAGTACCAATACGTATATACCCATATAAAAAAACGGAAATGAATATTCTACCACTTTCCCATAACAGCTTATACTCATTTGACGACAAATTAACATTGCAATAGGAGTTCCAATTAGCAAAGTCATACAAATGCTTAAGATAGAATAGCACATACCTTCACCGATAATAACTTTATAAAGCTGCTTTTCTGTCAATCCTATAGACCGTAAAACACTATATTCACGTCTTCTGAATAATTGATTGGACAGTGTCGTGTTGATCAAATTTATCACACCAAAAAGGAAAATTAGGCTGGAAATCATCTGCAAAATGAGATATATTGTATTATTTTTCTCATATCTATTCACTCTTTCGCTAAAGCTTTCGATTGCAATATCTTCGTTTTGTGAAATCGTATTACGAAGATTTTCATCAACACTGCTCCCCTCCCTCGGATCAATGTTTATTACCCATGTAAAATCAAAATTATTTATTCCAGGCAATAATTCTTTAAAAGCGTCTTCCGTCATACACATCATCGCAGCATTAAATCCTAACTGCCCACTTCCTTTTGTAGATGCAACTTTAGTTGATTGGAAAATTCCTGATACTGTTACTGGTATTTTTTCTCTTCCTAACGAAATCTCAAACTGCATTCCTACTTTTACTTCTTCCCCAAAATCTTCATAACCAGACTTTACTAATATTTCACGGGAATTTTCAGGCATTCGCCCTGCAATTAATGCATCTTCGATTTCTTTCTTATTTTGCTTGGTAATCATATCACACATTCCTCTTCCTCCATATCCCTGATATTCAAAGGTAAAGGTTGCTGATTTTCTTAATGTTTGTATCTCTTTGATACCTGGAATGCTACCGATTTCTTCTTTCAGCTTATCATTAAGAGGATTCCCGGAATATAATTGTTCTGTCGGCTCTTTATCTGAATTTATATATATTTTATAATCAGCATCACCAAAATAATGTTGTGCCATCCTTTCGGGTGATTGTAAAAGTAAAGCTGAAGATACCGTTAGCAGAATGATTCCTCCAAGGCTTAATGATATAACAATGCTCCATACTTTTTTGGGTTCTCTCTTAAAATTCATTATTCCCAAAGATATTGGCGTAAGCTTTCTATTTTTTTCTTGTTTCGATATTTTTATATTACTAATTGCTGTCATCCTCACAGATTCCATCGGAGATGCCTTCATTGCTATTTTAATTGGTTTATTTATAGATATACTGACAATAATGCCGCAGATAGCTACGGTTATCATTGCACATACAATATAATTCCCAATATTAATTCCTTTTGCTAGTATTATTGCTGAACAAAGTATTGCTAATGAAATACCTGTCAGTATTCCTCTAACACCTAAATATCTTCCTTCCTTTTTTACAATCTTTTTTATCTGCTTTTGTGTCGTTCCTATCGTTCTAAGTTGTCCGTAATTTTGTATTTTATTAATTATGGAAATTTGGAAAATGCTTTTTATAACAGTATAGCTTCCTATCAAAACAAGTCCAATTAATATTCCTAAGATACCTAATTGATCTGCAGAAATCACTTGATTAACGTACCTGAAATATGGATTATTAAATGCCACAGGTAAATTATTTTTTTCACCAATTTCTCTGCAATATTTCTTTATATCTTCAACATTCTTTTCCTTCACATGCACATAAACCATATTGGAATCTTCATTGTAGTTTTCATAATTTTCCAGTTTTTCCCAAGATATTAAAAACGGAAATGTTTCTCCACTAGTCGTCATATCAAGAATCCCTGAAATCGTATATTCTCCTGATAGTTGATCCGTGTTTAAATTGATCTTATCTCCTACCTTTTTATCTTTTCCATACTTTTCCAACCATTTTTTACATACAGCAATCTGTTTTTCTTCCTCTGGAACTTTTCCACTGGATAAACTCATTTGATTTCTCATCATATAGAGCATTGGCTGATCCATGTAAAAAAAAGTTGCTGTATATTTTTTGTCAGACGGTATATCCCCAACAATATAGTATTGTCCTACTCTTTCAAATCCCGTTTCTTCTCTTAGCTTTAACAGTTTTTCTTCTGAAACATTCATATATACTGCTTCGTATGTATCCTGAATCTGTTTTTTCTTCACTTCCAGCAGTGAAGTCGCAATAAGTCCTGAAAAACATATCAAAAATGATGCTAGTGCTATAGAAATCATTAACATAACATTTCTTCGCTTTTCAGACTGAAGATTTCTCTGTACAATATTTTTTATTGCTTTTTTATTCCCTGATTTTCTCATTTTCACCAACTCCAGTTTTCAAAAATTTTCCATCTTCAATCCTCACTATTCGTTGTGCTAAATCTGCAATGTGCTCATTATGAGTAATCATCACAACACTTTGCTCAAATTTTCTACTCGTACTTTGAATCAATTCCAGTACATCCCGACTCGTCTTGCTGTCAAGATTTCCTGTAGGTTCATCCGCAAGTATAATTGCCGGCTTCGTAATCAAGGCTCTTGCAATCGCAACACGCTGCTGCTGTCCGCCAGATAACATATTCGGCATACTTTTCAGTTTCTCCTTTAAACCGAGCATATTAATAATTTCGTTCAAAAATATCTGATCAACTTCCTGCCCATCTAATTCAATTGGCAAAACTATATTCTCATAAACATTTAACATGGGGAGTAAGTTATAGTTTTGAAAAATAAAGCCTATATTCCTTCTTCGAAAGATTGTGAGCTGCTCATCATTTAAGTCTGACAATTTTTTTCCTTGGATTTTAATTTCCCCATAGGTAGGTACATCCAATCCTCCCAACATATTTAATAAGGTAGATTTACCACTTCCTGATGTACCAACAATAGCTACAAATTCTCCCTTTTCAACACTAAAATCTACTCCATCCAATGCCTTTGTTATATTAGGTTCCTTTCCATAATATTTTTTTATATTTCTTGCTTCCAATACTTTCATAATTATTTCTCCTTTTAAATCTTTCTTTAATTCATATCTATCTATATATCAATGAAAGGCTACTCGATTTTGTTTTCTCGAATAGCCTTCCATATTTTTGTATGTATTACTTAGTTGTATTTAAAAAAGCGCCGCCACCGATACAATCATTTTCACATTTCTTACGAACGATATCGCAGTCTGGCCATTCATAAATGTCAACTTCTTCTTTTAATAACTCTTCATTTTCAGTTACTTCGATTCTCTTTTCTTCCATGACAACCATCCTCCTATTTAATAATCCGGATTCAGAAAAGATCCGCCACCAAAGCAGTCATTTTTACAATGATTCTGGATTTCTCCACAGCCTGCTGCATAAACATTGATTTCTTCTTTTGATAATTCCTGAGCTTCTTTTTCTTTTAATTCGTTCATAGTCTACTGTCTCCTTTCCGAAATTACTCCTCTTCTGTAATTAAAGCTAATACCCCAAAACAATCTGTTACGCAATTATACCTTGTCACACCACAGTCATTCGTATAAATACTTACTTCCTCTTTGCTAAGTTCTGAGGATTTTCTTTCTGCATTGAATTCTTCCATAGAACTCACCTCCTTATGCCTATATTTATACGCTTGCACACACCTTTTATCTATATTTCTTGTTTAAATTGCTCTTTTTTCTTCCTAGTTGGCTTCTCCCTCCCATTTTCTCTTTACCTTCTCCATATACTCAATATAGATTTCTAAATTTTTCTTTCTGTTTTCTTTAGCATCATAGTAAAACAGCACATAATTTAATACTGCTTTTAAGAAAATGCACCGGTAATCATAAGGTTCTTCTGATGCCATACAACGTCCACCACATATATAGCGGTAATCACATTCTTTACATATTTCTTTATTTTCAGCACAGAACAATCTCTTAATTTCATCTTTTTCCAATAAATTTTCTAATTTCTGTAAAATTTTCTGTGGCTCATCGGCCAGTATATTTCCCATTCGAACCTGGTTCTGCTCCATACACTGACACATATAAATATCGCCTTCTGGGAAAATTGCCATAACTTTTCCATAACCCCCACAAGAATTTCTTACCTGAATTCTTTGATAAAAGGCTCCCCCTATTTTTTTATTCTCGTATCCCTGTTTCAATATATATTTTGCTATCTTCAGGTTCATATCAAGATGTTCCATATCTGTTAAAATTTCAGAGTTTTCTTTCGCCCTACCCACAGATGAAACAATATTAAAAAGAACATCAATGTCATATTTAGCAGCTATATCAATCAATCGATATAAATCCACTTCATTGGTTTTCTCATAAATAAAACTAAGGACCACCTTTATTCCAGCTTGCTGACACATCTCGATATGATTAATTAGCTGCTGCTCCTTTTCAGGCGTTCCAAACATGTGCATGGTACTGAAATCAATTTCGTCTATATATCCTTTGAGTTGTTCTGTTAATTCTTTGGTGATCACAAGACCATTGCTCTGCAGTGTTATGGGGCAAGTCAAACCATTTCTTAATGCTTTTGCAATTTCCACAATTTGATCTTTAATCAGTGGCTCTCCACCTGTAAGAATCATTTTATGTGGCTTATTTTTCTGAAAGAACGGGATCACCTTATTCTGTATATCCTCCAGCTTAAATTCTTTTTCTGGACGAAGTTTGTCGTTTGCACTGATTGCACAAAAATCACAATTCATATTACATTTCCTGGTTACCATCAAATATACCGTATTGATTTTCTCATGATTATTCTCTATTTCCTTTATAAATTCGGTTTGATGCTTCCATACAGGGAATAACTTTTCCTGAAACTCTGGTTTATCTAAATTGTCTGCAAATCTTTTACTTACCCCCAGGCAGACTTTTCCTACCGGATCAATTAAAGCCACTTTTTCTCCCTCTGTAATCTTAATAAACTCATTCATTTTACTTTCCATGGCGTAAATATCTCCTTTCATATTCTTGTTTCAGCTTTTCAAGCTGTTTTTCAGTTAAGTTTGTTTGAATCAGATGATACATCCACTTCGTCACTTCACAATTCACTTTTATAGGTTGATATACATTTTGGTGAATTTCATAATTTGCCATCTGACATCCTCTTGTTTTACAATGTCTAATATATTGACATTCTTTACACATTGTATCCTCTTGATCCTCTAGGTAAATAATTTCTCGAATCCTCGGAACATCCAACCCGGCTTCTACAGAACCGATTTTAAATTCTGGAAGTTCCGCACAAGTATAAATCCCACCATCCGTTGTTACATAGCAAGTTGTCAAACCCGCCTTACATGCATAAAATGGACATGGAATCAGGAATGATTTCAGATATTGTTCCCAGAGATTCCAGAAGATTACTTCTTGATTTTTTTGTATATATGCTTTATATAAGCCAAATACTTTCTCTATCTGCTCTCGTAATCCCTGTATCTGCTCATCACTCCAGGAGCAATAATAATCAATTCCTGATTCTAATTTTTTAATTCCTAAATCAAGCAAAAACTGGAAACTTTCTGCATAATATTGATAGTTATTACTTGTCACAACACTAGCTACCGAAATCTGATTTCCTGTTTCCTGCTCATATTTTCTCAATAACGGAAGGTTCTTCATGATTTTTTCAAAACTTCCATTTCCTGCATAGTCTCTCCTGTTCAAATTCTGAACATACTCAGAACCATCTAAACTTACCTTCACCTCAAATGTATTTTCCACAAAAAAATCAATTACTTCATCCGTAACTAACGTTCCATTTATCGTAGTACTGAATTTGCATATTAAGTTTGTTTCCTGGCATTTTTTCTTCGCATAATCTACCGCATCTTTCATCAGATTAAATGCCATAAGAGGTTCCCCTCCAATAAAGTAAACCATAAGTGTCCGATCATGCTGCTTATTTGCTTCATGCACAGCAATATCGATTGCCTTTTGAGCCGTTTCTAAACTCATGTATGTATTTTTCTTCTCGCCCAGATAGCAGTAAGTACAATTCAAATTGCACTTATTTATAATCTCTAATGACAATGTATACATTTTCCTGCCTCCTAAACTGTAAATTGGTTCAAATTTCTATTTGTTTTCTTCTGGAAATCCAATCTTTCCACCATATTAAATAAGGGATATCGCAAAACAATTTCTGTCTTCGAATGTTCCATGGCATATATCCTGATTCTCTCTTTATACTCACATATTTCCTGATAATTGTTGTGATCAATAAATAGCACCGGATACTGCTCTGCTGTTTTTATATTTCTCAATTTTTCCATTCCACTTTCAAAAGTATCACATCTCTCTGTTCTCGTTACTTCCCGTATGAAACGCTGCTCTAAAGGTTCTTCTATACGGTTCGTTAGAAAATAACACTGTTTCTGCTTCAATGTCTGATATGGATAATAGTTATTCAAAGTGTTAAAAGTAAACTGTAAAATTGCCTGTTGATACTGTTTCTCATAGTTACTCAAATAGCCTGTTACCACAGCACAGGCAAGGCTATTTCCTGGATGTAGCACCGGTATTCCTAAGTGATATAAAAAGAAAAGGCCACAAGAAAAAATTACATCATTTTTCTTTTCATCATATTGAAGCACTTGTACCGGTTTTTCCATATCCAGGCATCTTACTCCCATTACAAAGGGGAATGAAGCTGGATAGGTTGCTTCTGCTTTCTGATTGGAATATGCAGCCACAATCAAAATCCCCTTTTCTATAGCTGCCCTACACACTTCCTCGATTTCTTTGTGATACTTGTACTCATCTCCCATACTCATATTAATTATATCTACCTGTTCCTCTATCAGTAATTCAATACCTTCTATCATATCCAGAACCGTACTCTTTTTGTTCTTCCTCACAATGGGTACCAGAACAATTTCCGCTTCCGGATTTTCCTTTAAAATAAAAGAACAGACATATTCCGCATGGGTAAATCCAAAGGTATCTTTACTGTATTCCTGACCTTTCCACTTGCAGTCTATTTTTACAATTTTCTTATCCAGAAAAAAAGGATTATCAAAAGATCCATTGGAATCCAACACACCTATCCTCACTTTTCACTCACCTGCCTTATATGCATCTTTTCCAAATCCACGATAATATCCGCTTCTCGCAATTCTTCCAGATTATGCGTAGAAAAAATAATAATTTTATCCCCTGATAATTCATGCAATAATTGATAAAAACGCCCTCTTCGCTTTTCATCAATATTTGCTGTCGCTTCGTCAAAAATCAGAATTTGTGAATTTTTCAAAATATTCCTCATAATATCCAGACGTCGCATTTGTCCCTCTGAGAAATTGCATGGATCTATCTTTATCTCGGTATCCCATACCATTTCTAAAGTATGCATTTCATCATACAAATCCAAGCACTTTGCCACCATATCCATTTCTTCCTCCGAAACAGTATGTAGTAATCCCATGTTTCGTCTTACTGTATCATTGAAGAACTGTGTACGCTGCATAACATATCCTGTATTTTCCCAATAGCTGTTAATATCTAATTCCTGTAAATCTGTGTTATTTACAACTACTTTTCCCTCTGTCGGTTGATACACACCTGTTATAATTTTGAACAAAGTGCTTTTACCCTGTCCACTTTTTCCATGAACACCGTAAAGAGTGCCTTTTTCAAAATTCAAATTGAGGCGGTCAAATACCTTCTTATTTGACTCTGGATAAGAAAAACTCATCTCTTCTAAGGAAATGTTGTTAACTGTTGTTATTTTCTTCCTGTCTCCTTGTTTCTGATCCGGATACTGAAGCAGACCATTGATATCCTTTAAGGAAACTACGGCTGTATGGTACTCGTTAGCAAATTGTGCAATTCCAATAATAGGATTCATAATAATTGTTTGGTAATTCATCAATGCCATAATGGTACCTATGGTCATATTCCCTTTAAATACTTCTTGTGCACCTACTACCCAAATTATGACTGTTCCAATAAACTGAATCACGAGTATCGTAGATGTATTCAATATGTACAATAAATTCTGGCGATTCGTCTCTTTTTTATATTTCTGGTTTTTCTCAAAGTACCTATCATGCACATATTGCCCACATTGAAAGAGTCTTGTAATAAACCAATTATCATAGGTATTTGTCAGCACACTAGTGATACTATTGTATCCTTCCAGAACTTGACCACTGGTTTCCTGTATCAATTTTCCTAGAATTCTGCTGATAAAAGGAACGCTGACAAGTAAGATAATATTAGATACGGCAATTCCCTTATGGATAGAAAACATATACGGAGGAACCACTACCAGGATAACCATGTTAGAAATCAGTGTAATAATGCTTGTGATTCCACATTGTTTCACTGCTGAAACATCTTTATCCACTTTTAGCAAAATGTCACTTAGCTTTATTTTCTCAAAAAAATTTACGCTTACTGTTGATAATTTATCTTCTACCTTTTGTCGCATATCTGCTGCTATCTCTTCCGATATGACAGCCACAACATAACGCTGTACATAATTCATAAGGTAGTTTAGAAGTAACATTCCCAGGAACATCGCCAGAAGAAGCATAAACGCAGATAAACTGGTACCATGCGGATTTCCCAAATCATCTATCACTTTTCCCTGCAGCTCTGGACGCACCAAAGAAACCCCAGCTGTTAACACAATTATCGCTATCGTTAAAATGTAATAAGGTAGTAGCTTTTTCTTAAAAGCATACTCTTTTAAAAATCCAAGATATGGGCGTTTTTTTTTACTTTTCATTGCTTAACCTCTGGGCAATCTTCTCACCAAACTCACTGAATTTTAAATTTTCCTCCTGGATATAGTCTATATACATGCCTAATTTTTCTCTAACTATTTCAACCGGCTGCTGTAAATAATATTCAAGTATCTGCACCATTGCCTTATAAAAGATATGTTCAAAAACACACTCTGCATCCGATGGTACATTAATCTTCCCTGTATTGATAAAATTCATATATCCGCATTTCATACCATGACAAAAATCTCGGATTGTGCATTCCTTGCACTTCGGATCGGTTTTATCAAAGTTAGACATTGCTATTAATTTTGCCTTTCTTATATCAACACCTTCCTTGATATTACCTATACAATATTTTTCATTACTTGTAAGAAATCCGCATGGATATATCTGACCGTTCGGAAATATCTTGAAATTTCCAATTCCGGCGTCACACATACCAAAGCAGTTTCCAAAGTTACACAACATATTAAACATTTTTCCATCAAATTGATCTATAGTAAAAACTCTGCCTGCTGCTGCCTCAGCCAAATAGTACTGCAAAATTTGTCCCACCTGCTTTTCAAATTCTACCTTCAGCTCATCACATATTTTTAAATATACATCCATAATCATACAGATGTTATCCAATCCATGCTCATGCAGGTAACAGATATTTTCGAACATATACGGAATGGTATTTTCTGTGACCGTCATTCTTACAGAAAAATTCAATCCACTATCCTTTACCTTCATGATATTCTCAAAAATTTTTTCATAGCAAGAAACTCCATCTTTCGCAACTCTGTTCAAATCATGGGTTTCCTTATTCCCATCAAAACTAAGGCGTACTGTAAAATGATTTTCTTTCATAAATGCAATGAACTGATCATCCATCAGGGAACAATTGGTAGTAATATAATACTTTACTTCCCTTTCCGGATAATTACTTTGGATATAGGATACTGCCTGATAAATTAAATCTTTCTTCAGCAAAGGCTCACCGCCTAAAAAATCAATTAAGACTTTCCCTCTATCCCCATAATTCATCATGAACTCCAAAGAGTCCACAAGTGTTTTTTCATTTAACTGATAATGGTTATGGTAATCCTCATAACAATACTGGCATTTAAAATTACAATCTGTTGTCATATACAATGTGAAATTATACATATCTGCCTACTCCTTTCTTGAATATACTAAAAACAATTTTAATCAAATTCTCCTATTTTGCCATATATTTTGATTATTTTGCGTATTTTAGTGTCTAAATGGCATAAAAAACAGGCCTCGATATTCTTAATACCAAGACCTGAAAAACTCTTATTAATAGATTCCAACTTCTTTTCCAAATTTATACATATATTGAGTTACCGTCTGTATAGCATGCTGCACAGATTGTCTCCCTGCACTATCATAGGAACTTTCCTTTTGAGCATCCGCCGCAAGCCCTTTCGCATGCTTTGCTGCGGAATACATCAAATCTCCTGTTGATGTATTTAATGCGGCTGTATATACGGAGGAGCCAAACGAACTTCCTGCTATTGTGTAAGATTTACGGTTTTTATCAACATATTTTTCAAAAGCGGAATGATTGCTGTTTACTGCCGTCAAGTTCGATGCATGATGCGGTTCGTTTAAGTCTGATACATAATGGGTGCCTTTTCCTAAGTTTGACATAGCCAATTGTACATCCCCTGCACGATACGCATTTACTGCTGCCTGAAAATATGACTCTGCTCTTGTCCTAGCTGTCGGAGATTTTTGACCAAGCCAGTTTTTTCCAGTATCAGGATCATAAAAGTGTCCTGCAAAAGTTCCTGCATCTGTTTCATTTCCAAGCTTATCCGGCCAGTCGGTTGCCTCCATAAGAATAGATGAGTTCAATTCACCATTGAAAGCACTATTTCCCTTATCATTGCTCAGAATTTTAAGTGCGTTTGCAACAATATACTGATGTGTATGATCTACCCCACCAGACGAAAATCTTTCATCTGGATTTGTACCATGCTCAATCGGAACTCCTTCCCCGTAAAGTTCATCAGAACCATTCGCAATATCCTGCACTTTCGTTGGAAGTTCTGGTTGTTCCGCTGCCATAACTGGCATCGTTCCCAATAAAGCCCCCACTGATACCATGGCAATAAATAGTTTCATTTTTTTTCGCATACCCATGCCTCCTCTTCTTTTTTCTTTATTTTACATCCTGCTTCAAGAAAAAAACATATAATTTGTTTAGTTTGCATTTTTTATGCCCTGCCTGGACCAATAAAAATGGTACTTATTTTCCATAAGCACCATCTTGTCACACTATATTTCTATCGGAATAATCACAGAGACAGAAAACATATCGTCTAAAACACTAAATGATACTTCTCCTCCATAATCTTTCACCACACTTTTAATATTCTTGACACCAAACCCGTGATTTTTCTTATCTTCTTTTGATGTTTCCAGTGTTTCATTTTCTCGCAGATAACGTACTTGTGAATCTCTTAGGCTATTTTCACATAAAATTGACAAGAACCCCTTTACTTTTTTAGCCTTTAACTGTACTAAACACTCTACCATAGGATTTTCTTCTTTCATTAACCGACATTCTCTTAATGCGTTATCTATTGTATTCGAAATTATGACACATAAATCCTCATTTCTTACCTGTCGAAACTCTGTAAAATCGGCAAACACCTTAAATTCAATTCCCTTTTCGATAGCCTCCAATCGTTTCGTATGAAGCAGATTATCAATAAATGTATTCCCTGATTTATAGTAGCTTTGATACTTATTTAGCTTATGCTCAATACCATTAATGTACTCTATTTTTTGCTCTGGCTCTATATTTTCTTTCAATGCCTCCAAATGATTCTTTATATCATGGGAAAGCCTACGGATATTTTCCATATCTTTCGATTGTTTCATATAATAATCATACTGCAAACTCATCTCACTTATTTGAAGCTTTTTTTCATTTTCGATTTTTTTTACATTTAAGTAGTTCTCCAAAATCACTATGTTACAGACAGTTCCTAAAAACATAACAATAGGTACTATTGATATTGTAATAACTGACCATATATTTCCAATAATTACCTTTTTATCATTATATAGGTTATCGGTACATACTGCCATAACTATAATATTAAGCAATAACGGTATGAAAATTGTCATCACATTAATGCTTGATAAAAGCGGTGGAATTCTTTCTATAATTTTCTTTAATGCCAAACTTCCGGCAATAATAACACTTTCTGCAATTACCATCATCACCACTTGGTATATTCCTGGTAATTCAGCTAATATTCTATTTCCACTATATGGATATAGGAAAATACTGCTTAGTAATTGCCCTAATAACGAAATAGATAAGAAAATACTGCCTATCAAAATACAATATTTCATATTCCGTTGAAATAAAAAATGTCCTATAAACATGGCAATAATCACAATAGTAATATAATTATAAACGATATGTATGGATACCCCATTTTCCATTACCCGCACCAGAAAAATACTTCCAATGCACAAAACATAGGAATACCAATTTTTCTTTCGGTACCCTTGATTGTTTTTTCTATCAATTAACAAATATGTAATCAGAAAAATATTAATTATTGAAAAAAGATTCTTTATAATACTCTGTGCATACACACTACACACTTCCTCCCCGTTCTGCCATTTTTTTCATTAGGTTTTGTTTTCTTGACCGTGTAATATAAATTTTAGCTCCGGAATAAAGTGTAATGGTAAGATCATGTAATGATTCAATACAATCGACATTTACAATAATACCATTATGACAACGTACAAAATAGTATTTTTCCAAGCGTTCTTCTAAATCTCTCATTTTAAAATATCCATCTTCCTGATTTCCATTTCGTAGATGAAATAAAACCTTTCGTTTCACGGTTTCAATGTATTCTATATCGGAAAGAAATAGTTTAAAGTATCCTTTCTCATTCTTTACTGCTATGTATTTTTGTTCGTATGAATCTAGTTTTCTTAATGCTCTGTTCATTTCACAATTAATCTGTACTTGTGTAATTGGTTTTGTAATAAAATTTTGGACATCATACTTATAGCCAACCCCTAAAAATTCATTATGAGATGATACATAAAGAATAATTGATTTTTCATCATGTCTGCGGATAATATCCACCAACTCCATGCCATCCATCGCAGGCATCTCTATATCCAAAAAGAAAATTTGAAAATCTTCTTTTAAAGATTCCATTAACTGCAACGGCTTTGTATATTTTTTTATACAAAAATCCTTACCATTTTTCTCTGCATAAATTTTTAGCATTTTTTCAACTGTATCTACAAAATATTTTTCATCATCACATATCGCTATTTTTATCACTTATATCACCTATCTGCTTCTTCAGCATATTTTCCATCTGTGCTTCATTTAGTCTTCTTCCCATCAACAATAACGTAGCTTTATTTATCTCATCTAACTTCTGAAAAACATCCCATAATTCTTCAATTTGACTTTTATACAAATCACTATTATCTCCATATACCAAAATATCTATGGGAATGTCAAATATATTTGCCAGTTTCACTAATAAGCTACAAGGAATATTTTCAATATCTGCCTTTTCAATCCTGCTGATTGTCTGTTGACTCGTACCTAATTTTTCGCTTAATTCTTTTTGAGAAATCCCCAATTCCTTTCTCTTTCGCCTAATTATATTCATTTCCACCACCACATCAATATAATAAAACACTCACTGTCAATCACTTTATAAGTTGGTATTTATAATAAAAATAGCGTATTTTTACCCATATTTCAAGTTTTATTTTCAAAAATTATAATTGGGGAGCATATATCTCCCATAGATTTCTCTTTTTCCTTTCAAAATAACATATATCAGGATTATGTTCACCTATTGTTCCACTATATGCCAAACTGTTCATGATGCAATTTTTACTTTGGCACTTCACAGAAAAGCTGCATTTTGAACACATATTACCTTCTTTTCCTATTTTCCTCAATCTTTTGATACATTCCATAGACAATCCATTCTCAACATCTCCAATGCACCCACTATCTTCTAAATTTGCCGCACAACCAAAGATTCTCCCATCCACCTTTATGTATATTTGAATAAGACCTACACCACAAAATCCTGATTCTCCATTATTTTCTCCGTATTTCTTCAAATCTAAAATTGGTCCCCAAAGAAATGCTTTTCCCACTTTTTGTCTTTTTATATAATAACATAATACTTTTTCCCATTCATCTGCCAAACCCTCCAACTGATCGGTTGTCCATCTATTCATAACATCAATAGAAGAATCCACTATGCTAAAATTTAGGTTTTCAACTAAATGGCAAACAGACTCAAATGTTTCCCCATAATTATTCTGTGTAACAACATGTGCTGCCTGAATATATTGCTTGGTCCTCTTCTCGTATTCTTTGAAATACATACAGTTTTCAATAATATTAGAATAACTTCCAACACCATCAATTCTCTTTCTGTTTTTATTATGGGTTTCCTCATCTCCATCAATACTTACTTTTAAATGAATTCTATATTTAATCAGCCATGCTAAAATCTCATCATTTAAAATAGTTCCATTTGTCGTGATAGAATATGTCACTAAAATATTTCTTTTTAATGCCTGTCCCTCTATATAATCCACCAATTGCTTTAAAAATGAAAAACTTAAGAGTGCCTCTCCACCTACAAAATCCACCCATAATCTTCGATCTCTATGATTTTCCGCATTTAAAAATGCAATTTCCAATCCTTTGTATGCTATCTGTTCGGACATCTTTTGGTTTGTCTTTCTTCCAAGATAACAATATGTACAACGTAAATTACATATTTGGTTTACTTCTAAAGTAATTGTATACATTCATTTCCTCCAAAAAAGAAACCGCACAGGCTATCGTATCCGATAGGCTACACGGTTCTTTGTTTTAACTAGCTTCATTAATGTATGCCCCTGGAAATGGCCATGGACAATCGGTTAAACATCTCTGCGTTCTTTCAGAACATCCGGTATAACTTTCTATTTCTTCTTCTGTTAAATCCAGCTCTTTTACGAACTCTTCTGTTGCTTCATTATTCACCATGTTTTTTCTCCTTTCTGTTTAGTATATGAGGACTATAATCCATTTTTTTCCATACAACAATATTCTTTGTATAAATCAACATATTTTTGACATAGATTTTCAGTTTTCCCATTTTCCCACATATCTAGCTAATGCTCTCATGAACTCTTCTTTCTTATATTTACTTACTGGAATAGTCTTTAACTTCTGAACTTTATCTTTGATTAACACACTATCTTTCTTAACCCCTTCAACATAATCAAAATTCACCATATAACTATTGTGACAGCGAAAAAATTGCTTTTTGCTTAACCGTTTTTCTAGTTCACTCATTCTTTGGCTACTTTGCACATCACCACGAGTTGTATGTAAAATCAACAGCTTGTTTTCTGTTTGTATATAGATTATATCGGAAAGTTGCAGCGTAATCAATCCATCGTGACATTTCAAAAATAATTTTTCCTCTGCATTCAACAATTTCTTTTTATATATTTTATTTAATATGTTCTCAACTTTCCTATACAGCAAAGGTTTTGATAAAAAGTCTTCTGCGGCCACTTCAAATCCTTTCCCTGCATTAGTGATCGTATAATAAGACGTGCAAAACACGATTGAAACATCTGGATCACTTTTCCGAATCTCCTCCGCTATTTCAAATCCGTCCATTTCAGGCATAGACACATCTAAAAAAACAACATCAAACTTTCGTTTCTGAAAATTCAATAACAACTGACTGCCACTTCCATACGAAGCAATTTTTACTTCTATATGGTTATCATTTCCGTATTTTTCAATATAACTTTCCATTTTCTTATTGTAGTCTATAATATCATCACATAATGCTACTTTAATCAACTTATTCCCTGCCTTTCTCGTGTGCCAATAATCGCTGTATCAAAATATTAATAGTTAGTTTATTTTCCTCACATAAATTTCTATATTGTTCCAATAGTTTCCATTCTTCCGCTGTTACTTTTTCTATTTGTTCCGTACCATTTTCTTTACAACTTTTTATGCATTCTTTTTGCTTTATCTCCACCATAATCTCCTCCCTTTTTTTATAATATTAGGAGATTCTTGTTTATTGCGTCTAGTATTCTTGTATCGATTGCATTTTTTATTGCCTAACTGGTAACTATAATTATGTAATTCACCACCTAAAAGATAATGCAATACGCAAAAGAGGCATAGGGATTATACCTCTACACCTCTTCCAATCATCCTATTCTACATCTCTAAAATACCGTATGCACTTCAGCAATTCTGCTGTTAATTCCTGATACAGCTCTTCATCAAAAATCCCTTCTACCAAAGCATTTTTAATTAAAAGTGGTCGGTACATTTCAAATATTTCCAGTATGGCCTCTTGATTCCCTTGCCTTGCCCGGTATAACAATTCTTTAAAATTCATGATTTCTTTCCTCCCATTCTCTTGCGTATTTTCCGGATAGCCCAATAATATGCACCTTTACACCGTTCTTCCGGCATCTGATTCAAGATGCTCATTTCTTTAAATGTACGTTCCTCAAATACATGCTGATAGATAAGCTTTCGTTCTTCCTCATGCAAAGAAAACATGGCTTCCATAAGGTTTATGTCCGTCATCTCATTCCATTCTGGATAAATCCCCTGTGCTTCTTCCATGAGCAGTCGCTCTTTCTGCTCCAATTCCAGCCTTTCCTCTGGCGAAATATCCGTATCTGTAAATTCTTTATCTTCCAGATTTTCCTCTGCAAATAATATTTTCTGCTGCTTTTCCAGATACCGAAGTCTTTTTCCTCTTATAGATGCCAACAAGTACGCAGTAAAATAATTTCTTGTCTTAGATCCGTGATATTTTTGTTCTTCTTTCATTTTCTACCTCCGAAATTTGAAATCAATAAGTTTCCAAACTTCAGAGGTGGAGATCTGCATCTATGAAGGATATTTTTATTTTGGTAAAAGAAAACGCCGAACCACATTTCTTCTGGCTCGACATCTTTCTTATCCCATGCATCATCCTGCACGGTGACTTCATATATTAACGCATATACTGCATATAAATAACCCTTTTGGCACCCCTGCAAAAACAAGATTTTTTTGACGAATCATTACACAAGTGCCTTGTCTTTCCTTGCAGCATAGATGCTCCTCCTTTGTAGGTTCTCCTGCCCCGCAATTCACATTATATTGCGTATCTTCATGCACTATAATGCGTTTCTCTTACTATCAATCTACGATAAAATAAAACAATAAGTGAGGTGATGCGGATGCTGATGGATACCGTCAAGAAAAAATTAGGCTATATGGTAAGAAGTGAAAGAGAAAGGCGTGGTCTGTCACAATCAAGACTTGCAGAACAAGCCGGTGTGTCCACCCGGACCATTTCTGATATTGAAACCTGTAATGGCAATCCGGAACTTGCAACTTTAATCCCAATCGCTCAATTTCTGAATATTTCAATTGATGCAGCTGTTCAGGATGAACGAAAGGAACCGGACACTACTACTTATCAGATTATGAAAGAACTGCAAAACTGCTCTGAAGACGAGCGGCAAATTGCCCTACGCACCTTGCGTGGGCTTCTTTCTGCATTGAAAGAAAAGGATCCACTCAATTAAGCCTTTTTCTGACAATATCTGACTTTTGATTATACGGATGAAATCTGTGAGAAACCTGTGCGAAATCTGTGGGGTTCCTGTGAATTGGCATAAATGTGCAACAAAAAAGAAGCACTCAAAATCCGATGCTTCTTTTTTCTTTTCTATCTATTTCTAAATGCACTCATTGCATCTCTAACGCTTTTAGCAACTTCAGGTGCAAGGACAAATTCAGATACCTTCTGTTTCTCTATTTCTTCTTCCACTTGAACATTCTCCTGTTTTGAAGAATAGTTCTGCATTGCTTTTTCCACTTCTTGCTTTACCAATTCCAACATCATAATCTGCAAAGCTTCTTGGTTCAATACAGCCCCTTCTTCTGTTCTGCCACCATCTATATGAGTTACCACTGCTGATGCAATTAAGTCGGCTTTATCCCTTACGGCGTTTAAAATCTCTACTGCACGTACATGAGTTGGTTTCGTTTTATCAAACCCAAGTGTGAATTTATAAGGATTTTTTTTCTCCACATTAATCACACTCCTCTACATAATCTGAAACAATCTGTCATATCCTTTGGCATTGGCAGAAATATCCTCAATAAAGGTATATTTCCCCAGACGGTCCGATTGTTCCAGAAAATGGCTCAATAGCTTTGCCCCGCCTCCAATAAATACCGTATATGCTGCTTTGGTATCTATTCCTCTCTCTCGAATGCTGTTCAGCAGATCCTTTACAAAATCCTGCACCATACCTTCTGTCATACGGACTACAGCCTGTTCATAAAATTCTGTGTTTCCCTGAAGGATACTGTCAATATCACTTTCCTCTAACAAAATATCATATTCACTGTTAATCCCGGAAATAATCTTGTTATACATGGTAATCACGCCTTTTTCCATGGAATCACAGGCTTCCATATCCGGATTACCTTTCCGCATCAGAAGATAGTCTGTAGTAAATCCTCCTATATCAATTCCTACTACTTTGGGAATCTGCTGCAGCTTTTCAAGCATAGTCATCATAGCCGCATAGTCCTGTGGAAATGCCATTACCTCTCCAATGGTGATATGATATGTACTACCACAGTAATTGATATCATGGATTTTCCCTTGTCTTTTAAAATATGCTTCATACCGTTCACAAAGTTCTGCATAATGCTTGGGTGGCAGCCCAATCGGAAGATCCACCTGAATGACATCCTCTGGCTGAATTTGAGGGTTTTCCTCCAGCTCTTTTACGATTGCAAATAGAGTAAGGATAAAAAAACGATCATCCTGCGTTTTATCTCTTTGATAAGGAATCCTATTTTCACTCAGCACATAATACTTTCCCTCATAGAACAGGAACTTTTCCCCTCTGGCAGGCTTTTTATCCTGAATGGTAAGCCCTGTCGTAAATACCTGGGAACAGGTTTTCATATTTCTATTACCATGGTCTACCGCAATCCGAACTTTTTTTATCATAAAATCATCTCTCCTTTTTTCTTTATACTTCTCTTGTACGCAGAACTTCCGTACAAAGCAACTTTTTTTCAAAAAAATTCTGTCTGCGGAATTTTGCCACAGACAGATGCTTTCTTCCTATACAATGATTTTTAACATTCATCTTTACCTACTATACATTTCCAGTCCTCATTTGAATTATTTCTCTTTTTAAAAATTAATCTGTTCTGCCTTTTGAGACAAAATCTTTTTAAACAGTTCCATATAGCGTTCGTATCCGGCTGTAATCAATGGACCACGAAGTGATGTTTCTGACCAAAGTAGCAGTTCTTCTTCCTCTGAATAATACGGAATATTACTAACTGTAAATTTCCCGCCAAAATAATGGGGTGTACTGACTTTCAAAAAATCCTGCATATCCTGCTTTGTCGATACCAGTGGCAAACCTGCCATTTTTCGCACAAAAAAAGCCTCTACCACATCGGGTAAGAAGCCTTTCTTTAAATAAGCATTTGCTCTGCCAAATATTTGGGTTAAACACTCCAGCCGTACTTCTCTTTCTTTTTCGCTGCAAGTTGTATCCAGCACAACCTCTGCCAATGCCTTTGCATATTCAAAATCTAACATCTGTTATTCCTCTATTTTTATTTTCTGTTTCAGTTTTCCATGTACTAAATAGCGATAATCCTTTCGGGTATTTACACAAGTTGATAAGGTCACCACCTGATCCTCTCTGGTAACTGTCGTCCCTGTGTTATACTCAGCACTTCTTTGTAGTGTTTCCAGAAAAACTTCATAGTCCTCAGAAGTAGGAAAATCATAAGTATATGCTGGATGATCCGTCGGTGCTGCATAACAGGAAAAAATCTGATACTCATAAATATATCCTGGCACATACATATAAAAACAGGGATAGTTTCGATAAAGTGCCTGTGACTGATACTGATCCAGGGTTCCAAACATGCTCCCATCCTTCATATTATGCCCATAAATAATGGAATTTCTGTCTGATAAATCCTCCTGGTTGTGAAAGTCCATAAAAATACTGCCACTTTTATGATTTTCTCCCGTAATCAGGTGATGCAGATAATAGTCATTATCCCTCCCCTGGACTACCGGATAACTAATTTCCAAGCCAGGAATCTCAATCCATGCAATGACATCTGGATTGATTTCTTCCAGCTTGTTAAAATCCACCTGTAGGAATCCCTGCTCTGCGACCTCCTCTGGCATTTCCCCTGGAACCGCTTCTGGTGACAGGTCTTGATTCTCTATCTTTTGTGTAAACTCTTCCATCTGCTCATAGACTTTTTGACTTTCCTGATAATTCAAATAAATTTGCAGTATCCTTCCTCCTGCAAATAAAAAAACAGCAATGGCTACAAGCATAAATATGCCGTAAATTTTCTTTCGTTTCATCGAATCCTCCTCTTCCATAAGACCGGACAACTTGCCCGGTCCATATTCACCCCGTATTTTTCAATACATAGTAATAATCATCAATTCCTTTGATCTGCCCATTCCACTCACCATAAGAATCCATGTCCCAAACCATACGGCTCATGGAAATAGACAATCCACTACAAATTTCATACACCTTTCTACAAGCGTTCTGTAGAATCTGCCGTTTCTGCATCTTATGCGGACAATAAAAAGTGGCTGGTTTACGTTGACAGGCATCACATTTCTCAGAATCCCCATCACAATATACCTTCATTTTTTTATCCATATCATAAGCTTCATATAGGTGCTGCAGATGCCTGCTTTTCAGCGTTTCCAAAACTGGCTTTAAATTTCTGTACTGATTGACACCAGCAACGCAAATGAACGTATCTCCAGATAAATAGTGGGCTATCGTACCTTTTAATGCACCTTCTGTTAAATAAATCTGTTCTGCGTCCAGACTTCCTATGACATGTACCGGACTCCCTGATGATACTCCATTTTGGAATTTCACACTGGAAAGCCAGATATACTTCCGTCCCTCCATTACCTGATCCAACCGTATCTGAAATCCTTGTATTTTTCCTTCCATAGACCGAATCGGTATCAAAATCCCAGAATTTTTAGAAGTAAAATTAATTGTCCATTTCCCATCTTGATCTTCATAAAATCCCGGCACACCTTTTACCGTCTGTCCAGATTCCAACAGTTTTTGTACCATATTTTTAATTCCAAACAATGGTACACTACGATACCTCTGTATCTCGATCTGTTCTTTCGTCAGCCCTCTTTTTTTAAGATCTTCCTGATGTTTATCATTTAAGGTCAATAACGACAACATTTCTTGATATGTTCGGTCAATGACATCCGCATCCGCTAACTCGGCATTAAAAATTTCTACAGGCTCTTCTTTATGAACCACCTGATAATCCGTACGGTATTCCCCCTTTCCCAGAGCTTCCCGGATCTGTCGGTTTGCATCTGCACTGGAAACACCATGCAGTCTTCCGTATAATTCCAGCATTCCGCCAGAAGCATCACACCGATTACACCGGAACACATTTTTCTGAAGATTAACATTCATTTTCCCTTTTGTTTCTCCACAAAATGGACAATTCACATCCATTGACGAAGAATTTTTATGCCGTACTCTAAGCTGCAGTAAATGCACGACATCTGTGATATCGTAGCTAAAGCCTGACATATCATACACTCTATGGTTCCTCCTTTCTTCCACAGCCAATAAAGGCTGTGGAAAGAATGTTAAGCCGGCTATTTGCTATGCCTTTGCAAGAATTACTTTGGCTGCCGCCGGTATGAAATGGTTCTGTCCATGATACTGTTCTGCGAACCATTGCAAGCTGGAAGGACTTTCTATTGCAACCTGTCCCATGGTTTTTCCACTAAATTTTCCCTGTCCTGTTACGGCTACTTGTATTGCCTGCTCATAACTCATCCTTTTCACCAGTTCTTCCACTGGCATATTGGGATCCAGAAATTGCGGCTTAGAAGGCATCTGCTGCATAACTGGTACAGATCCAGTTGCCGGAATCATTACCGGATTTGTCATCTGTCCTGTACCCGTTCCCCCGCCAATCGTATTTCCATTGGCTTGTGCTTCTTGATAAAACTGTTCCATCATCTGCTGCCCCGGAGTTGCTTGAGGCGGAAATGATGGCATGGTTCCTGCTGACTGATTGGGAGTCTGCTGCATTCCTGATGCAGGGGTTTGTGCTGGCATCGCAGTCTGCATCTGTGTTCCCTGATTTACAGGAATTCCTGCATCTACCTGCATTGGATCATTTCCTTCCCCTACATCAGCAAATTGCAGGCCATACCCCGCATCTGCCAAAGCTCGCCCAATTGCCGCTGTTTCTGCCATTTCAAGAAATTTATCCCCAAACTGTGTATCTGCTGTACGAAACTTCTGTGAAAAGGAATTTGCAATATAATTATCTTCCTGATCACACTTATCCAGATAAATTCTGGCTTCTACGACTGCCATATTTTCAGTAAAGTGAACAATCCGGCTGATAATCTTGCCTGTAGGATTTACCAGACGGAACCACAGCTTCCGATATTTCACATCCAGATACCGTTGTTCCTCCTGCCCTTCATTAGAAATAACTCTGGCAAGTTCCAGAGGATAAAATCCTTCCACTTTATTCAGTTCTTCTACTGCTTTTGACTTGTTATATAATAATTCGCTCATTGCCTGCTCCTTTCTTTGGGACCGGCAGGACATCCCTTCATAAAGTAATAACCTGCCAATTCTCAACATTGAACTATTTTGCTATTTTTTTACACAGCCCGGTTGCAAATTGTTGCAGGAATCCGTCTGTTTTCCTGTCTCTGATACCGTTCACAATACTGTTGTATTTTTACTGCCAGCATCGTCTTTCTGGTTCCCGTATCATCTGTGTGGATTGCCTGACAAACGGCTTTCCATTCCCCAACAATATAAACACGCTGTTTTGCCCTGGTGATTCCCGTATAAAAGATGTTCCGCTTCAGCATGGGATAAAAAGCTTTTAGCCACGGAATGATGACCACCTGGCACTCGCTTCCTTGGCTTTTGTGTATGGTTATGGCGTTTGCATGTTCAATCATTTCCACCTGCTCTGCCTCATACTTCACCCTGCGGCCATCTGTAAATACGATTTGAACCAGAGGGTTATTGTCCTCATCTTCAGCAATCTGTACCAATGTACCCAAATCTCCGTTACTGGCAAATTCTGTATTCTTGTTTTGAAGGATTCTGTCACCTTCCCGAAACATCTCACCGCCAAGATGAAGCTCCCTTTTTCCGGATACAGGAGGATTTACCTCGTCCTGCAGACTGCGGTTCAGTTCCAAGACACCGGCTGCACTTCTCACTTTATATGGAGAAAGTATCTGTACCTGCTCCATACCATACATCTGAATTTCCTTGAGATAGATATTTTTAACAATTTGTGCCGCCGCATCTGCTCCTGAACATTCAACCATCTGGAAATCATCCCCCCATTGCAGGTTTGTCTTTCCTTCATTGATAAGTTGAGCATTTATGGGGATGTTGCTGTCCTTCCCCTGGCGATATACCAGATTTAAAACAGTAACCGGTATTTTCCCGCACAAGATAAGCTGCCGGAACACATCCCCAGCTCCTACTGAAGGAAGCTGATGGACATCCCCGACCAAAAGCACCCTTGCCCCTGCCTTTATCTTGTAAAAAAATTCATAGGCAAGGTGCATATCTACCATAGATACCTCATCCGCATTAATAAAATCTGCGGATAGTTTATCCGTAAGTGCTTCATAATCACCGTCACCAAAAAGCCCCAGTGCCATGTGCATAGTAGTTGCATCTCCATTTCCAGTACTCTCTGCCATTCTCCTTGCAGCACGTCCAGTCGGTGCCATCAGTTTGACTTCATTCCCACATTTTTTCTGATAGATATACAAAATGACCTTCAAAACCGTTGTTTTGCCGGTTCCAGGTCCTCCAGTAATAATGCAGATCGGGTTTGCAAAAACCATACGCACTGCTTCTTTCTGCTGTTCGGATAATGTTATGTTTAAATCCTCCTGTGCTTCCTCCAGTTCCTTTTCAATCGTAAGAGCTGGAATTTGCTCGTGCAATTTTCTTGCAATCATAGAGGCTGTATCCTCTTCTTCCTGATGCTGTTTGGTAATGTAAACCCTATTCTCTTCTACTACGATACTGTCCTGCATGACCAGACGATATAACACTTTTAAAATCTCTGTTTCCGTCACCGGCTGAAGATCCGGTTCTTTATTCAGAACCTTCAATGCATCTTTCACCAGAATTTCCTGCTCCAGATATAAATGTCCGTTCTGCTTCATGGCTTCCCGCAACACATAGCTGACGCATCCGGAAATACGCATAGGATCATTTGTTGCAGCACAGCACTGCCTTGCAATGGCATCCACAGTGAGAAAACCAAACCCTTTGACTGAGCAGAGTATATAAGGCTGCTTCCGAATGATTTCTACGGATTGATCCCGAAACTTCTGAAGAATCATATTTGCTTTTTTAGGCGTAACATGAAACGGTGATAAAAAAGTCATCAATTCCCGGAATACTTTGTTTTTTCCAAAAGAATCCACAATACGGTCCAGTTTTTTCTGAGATATCCCCTGAATCTTTAATAATTCCTGTGGATACTTTTCCATTACCTCCAAGGTATCCAGACCAAAACGATCGACAATCCGTTCTGCCGTTTTGGGACCAATTCCCTTTAAAGAACCACAAGAAAGGTATCCTAAGATACCTTCCCTTGTTCTAGGTACAACTTCCAAAAAAGTTTCTACCTTGTATTGTGTTCCATGGGAATTTGTCTCCCACTCGCCTTCCATTTCTATTTCGATTTCATCCGTAAGAGGCAGGTCATATCCTTTTGCAGTAAACGCAATGATTTTTTTGTCTGCCCAAAATTTATCTCTGGCAGAAAGAGGAACCTCATGATCCAGCGTGGAAAATAATGCAACCGTATATCCGTTTTCCTCATTTTGAAAAATCTTACGTATATATTTGCACCTCATCGTCTATACTCCTCCAGTTCTCTACTTTCATCAATTCGCCTGGTTTCATCTTGGAATCATACCAATAAACGTCCTTTCCTTTCTCGAATGCTGTCTGAATCTCTCTTCTCATTCCTTCGCTAATGCAGGAGCCACAAATAATTAATACTTCACATAAATCCAGCATCAAAGCTCCAATCTGCATTGCAGTCTCACGCTCTTCTGGGATACGGTCATCCAACATTAACGGAAGATGAGCATGTGAAGCAAAAGTACGGCAATGATACAGCCTTTTCATCTGCATGAGATAGTATTTTGCCAATTCCATATTATGCTGCACTCCCTCTGGATTCCGGGCAGACAGCGGAGAACAGATATATGCCTTTTTTCCTTGTAACATTATGCAACCTCCTTTTTAATCCGGAAAATCCTGCTTTCTGTAGTGCTTGTGTATTCTTCGTAGATATCCGGATGCTGATTTTTCAGCTTCTCCATATTTTCTTTTCCAATCTGGGTGCGTATCGTAGGATTATAAGTAATCCGGTAACGGAAACTCCCATCCTCGATCACTGCCTTACACCCTTGTCCAAGAAGCTCGACAAACGGTACACTCAATGCACGTTGTTCCGCTTCAATCTCCTTTTTTCTCTTTTCCAATTGGGATTTTTCTTCAGATAATTTGAGATATTTTTCAAGACTGCGTGATTCCAAGCTAGATATGCTGATTTCAGGAATTGATTTGTCTGCGTAACCATTATATTTCCGGATACTAGCCAAAATGAGATCTGGCTTTCCGGAATACGGTGGTTCTATTTTCTTCTCCACATATTCCTCCCAGAAGTATTTCTCCTGGTCAATGAGTTCTTCTTCCTCCATTCTATCTCGTTCCAGACACCGATAAACAAATTCATTTTCATTATTTCCATAAAGGCAAGCAATATATGCCTTATTCATATTCATGACTGCAAGATAATGACGAACCTGCAAAACATAGTTTTCAGGAATCCCATCATCTGCCCATTTGTCTTTTGCATTGTAATTACAGGTTTTACATTCCAAAATCCCAATGCTGCCATCTGGAAAACGGATAAAGTAATCCACATCCGCTAACATAAACGGATATAGCGGATGCCGGAACATTTTTCGTACAGGGAAAACTTCAAGTCCAGTCTTCTTGGCAAAAATCATGGCAACCAAATCTTCCAGGCGGTGTCCCACTTCTTTCGCTACCCAGTTTTCTTCCTCTTCTTCGATTACTGGCGTAACACCAATTTTATCGAAATACAAATCCCTGATTGTCGCAAATGGGGATAAGCCCATGATTGCCGCTGCATCGCTTCCTCCAATGCCAAGACGCCGGTAATTCAACCAATCTTCCCGGCTCAAATCTGCTGTATCTACAAGAACTTCCGGCTGATAATTTAATGCTGTATTCATCTCATTTCCTCCTTACAATTTAATCGTTCCATATACATCAAACCCTTTCCAGTCAAAGACCAGTGTTTTTGCAATATCTTCTTCCAATTTTAAAATCCGTGGTGCAGAAAATCCTTCACAAGCAGCAAAGAAAGCAGCTTCGTGCATGGAAAAATAAAGATCATGAGCTGTGCATGGTTCTTCCCCATATTGTCCCACAAAAAGATCTACTACTTCATTTCGGATTTTCTGATTGATTTTGAGTTCCTTCATAATCAGATGCAGACAGTTTACAGGGTTTTGGATTTCTATATCCATCAAACCAACAATTCCTTTAACTGCTTCCTGATAACGGGAAAAAATTTTGTCCAGATTATTCCGGAAATCCTGTAAGGTCGCCCCTCTATCATGTGACAGTTTGATAGGACTTCCCAGGTTAATGACACGGTTACTGGTTTGTGAGAGCATCATGGGATACAGATTCACACCACTTACTGCTACATCAGAAGTAGTCAGGCGCAGTGCAGGAGCAAGGCTCTTATCCTCAATTCCATGATCCTCCAAAGCCTGGTGATATGTATCCAAAAGTTCCTGATTTCCTCCTAAAGTCCACATAGCGGACACAATGGAATGGTCAAAACTTCCAGATCCCTCCAGATAAGTACTTCCCTTAAAATGTGCTTTCAGATAATCACTTGTCATATTGAAGATTGTCTGCATATCCAGTACACAGTAATCATGATCATCACCGCCATGTACTGCAGATACTTTTCCATCTGCCACCTTGATTAAGGCATCTCCTTTCGCTACCTGAAGACAGTAGTTTACTACCTTTGCATAAGTAGCTTTCTCCAGTTTCTTTAATCCTGTTCCATTAATGCCGGCTCTTTTCAGAATTGTATGGATAGCACAGTCACGAACCGGATAAAAATCCTTGTTCACTTTTAATACCAACTGGGTATTCTTTTCTGTATCCTCTACTATTCCTTCCAGTTCTTTTTCACAGGCTTCTTCAATGGTTTCTGCCTCCTTTTCCAATGGAACCAGTTTTAGCATCCTGGTAGGCTTACGAATCCACTTGGACTGCTTTGCCCTCTCAGCCAGAAATTCCAGCATCTCCGTTGTACTTGCAAATGTAGTGCAAAACTCATCTGCATAAATCTTTGTTTCTTTCATGTGTGTACCACCTTTCTTAAATTTATTTATCCATAAACAGCCAAAGCTGATTGTGGCAATCCTACCTTTCATTAGGGCATAAAAAAAGAATGAAAAGTGAAGTATTCCTTCGCTATCCATTCTCATATCCCTGATAATATTACCGAAAAAACAAAAGTGCCGCTATTGCCCCATAAGGACAGATAGTGACACTTTATACAATCATAAACAACTTATGCGGAATAAGCAGCCTTACTGCTCTCCTTGAGTCTTCGGATTTATACAAATCCAAAACTCCCCCTATGGGTGCGCATAAAATTAACTATAGCAGTATAGTAGCACATGATATAGTATATGTCAATCTTCACGCACAATATATTGTATGTTCTTAAATACTCTGCTTTGCATATATGACTTCAATTAAAATATTGAAATATCACGTATCCCACCTCTCTTTTTTAAAGTTTATAGAAAAATTTTTAATAAAAATTACATAATCTGTTCAATCTGAAAAAATCTCAGTTAATTACTTAATGAAATTGTTAAGACAAAACCAAGTCTTACGCTATTGTACCTTGATAATTTTATACCTTATCAGGAAATGTATATAGGTGCTGCAGATAGTGTCGCATAAATGCACGCCTGCAGCTTGATGATTACATAGTAACACCTCATACGTGCATGAAACATGGCATAGGAAACGGTTTCCTGATATGTCTACTCTTTCATTAATCTAATTTATAGAGGTGATTATATTGAGTGAAACAGACAATCTCTTTAAAGCATACTCCGTTCAGGAGATAGCATCCATGCTCGGCATTGGAAAAACAAAAACCAGGGAACTTCTTGACAGTGGAATTCTTCCAGTTACAAAAGTTGGGCGGCAATATTTTACTTCACCAGCTTCTATTCAGGAGTTTCTCAAGAAAAACATAGGAAAACAAATATTCTTTTAGGCCCTTTAGAAAGTTATTGTCAATCAGGCTTGGCTATATTAAAATAGACCTTATACCTGATTTGGCATGAATATCTCATTAAAGAAAGGGAACTATTCATGGCGAGAACAACGAAAGGTACACAACAAAAAAGAAGATCCAAAGGGGATGGATCACTATTTCCAAATAAGAGAGGAGGATGGACTGCCCGATATAGAAAAAAAGGGCTACCGGACAAAGAGTTTAATGCTCCTACCAAAGGAGAAGCGAAAGCATTATTAGATGACTGGAAGATAAAAGTCGCAATACAAGACGCAATTACTTCAAACATCAAAGTACAGGACTATGCGAACAAATACTTATTCCGCAAAAGTCTCATGGTTGAAGCTGGCAAATTCAAACAAACCAGCCTGGATCGATTAGAAAAAACATACGAAAATCATTTAAAAGATACGGATGCTTTTAGCAAAACATTTTCTAATCTGACTGCTGATGATATTACAGCAACGATTAATGCCAAAAAGGAAATCCTGAGTTATTCATCATTAAAGAAAATTTACTTATTTTGGTCTGCAATGATTAAAACAGCAATTTCTCTCGGCGAACTGCCAAAAAACTTTTCTGATATTTTAAATCGGGTGATAATGCCGGAAGAATCCGTTCTTCCTGTAGAAACAAAGGAAATCTCAATCATCCCACCAGAACATGAGCAGATCATAAAAGAAATTGCAATGGAACCCAGTCCAAATAAAAATGAACGCTATTTGTATAGATATGGTCCTGCCATTGTATTCCTTTTAAACACAGGTTTACGTGGTGGTGAATTGCTTGCATTAGGTCAATCTTCTATCGTGCCCTTTTTAGGACGGCGTGGCATTAAAATCACACATACTCTTAGCAGGGTTAAAAACAGAGAGACCGGTTCCAAAAAAAAGACTAAAATGATTTTGACTCCTCCAAAATACCCAAATAGTTTACGGACTATTCCATTAAACAAGGAAGCTGAATTTTCACTATCATGTATGATGGAGCTATACGATAAAAATCGGGTTTTTCCAGATTTGATATTATCTACGCAAAATGGTGTCAGCCCTACAATCCAAAATTTAGCCAATACGCTAAAGAAAATTTGTAAGCGTGCTGAGATTCCAGAATATAATCTTCATGCACTACGGCACACTTTTGCAACAAATCTGATCCGGCAGACTCACAATATGGGAGAAATAAAGGAAGCTGCTGAAATCATTGGCGATAACTATGAGGTGATCATGCGTACTTATGTTCATACAGACAGTGAACGTAAGGTAAGTTTAATTGATGCTATGATTGCATAAATCTTCCGCTTAACAGAGGTAATGGTTGTCTACAGTATGATGGCACAGGCTGTTACAACCAAAATTCTGCCACCTTATCGTCCACCTTACGAAACGATTTTACTTGATTTTATAAGGTTTTTAACGGTTTTTGGCGGACATATCTATAAATATTAAAGCATGAAAACTTGTATTTTAGAATTAATTTTTTAAAAAAGGGAATTGGATTATGGAAAAATGGACTTGTAGAAAAAATTGTGAACTTTTTCTTTCCTATAATTTTGCCACCTTATTTTTTTAGACAGAATTATAGGATTTTGAAAAAAGAAAAAGCCTCGAAAACCTTGATTTTCTGGGCTTTTTAAGAGGCGCAGACCGGATTTGAACCGGTGAATACTGGTGTTGCAGACCATTGCCTTACCACTTGGCTACTGCGCCATATTTAGTTATTTTGCACAATTATTGGGTTTGTAGCTCCCCCTGTTGGACTCGAACCAACGACACTGCGGTTAACAGCCGCATGCTCTACCGACTGAGCTAAGGAGGAATAAATATATTATTTGACTCCCTAGTTTGTGGTGTTGCAGACCTTTGCCTTACCACTTGGCTATGGCACCAGATATAATATTGTATGCATTTCCTTAAAGGAAAATGACTCCAAGGGGATTTGAACCCCTGTTACCGCCGTGAAAGGGCGGTGTCTTAACCGCTTGACCATGGAGCCTTATTTTTCGCTGTAATCATTTATACTGACCTCAGCGAAAATTATAATACCATACTTGTTTTTATTTTGCAAGAGGAAATTTATATTTTTTTAATTTTTTGCTTTTACTTACTTGCAAATTTAAATTCCACCCCTCTGTGGAATTTAATCTTACAAATCCATCTTCCCTCAACTATGGAATTTAATCTTTCCAAACTTTCTGCTAAAATCTTTCTATAAACATGGCTGCTTCTGCCCGGCGGGAAGGAAGTCCTTATGAATAAACAAAAACATTTAACCCTTACCTCTCGTATCACCATTGAAACCATGTTGAATAAAGGAGATAGCTTTAAATCCATCGGTAGGTTCTTAAATAAGGATTGTACCACCATCTCCAAAGAAGTGAAAAACCACATCTGCTTTGAAAAAAGCTGGGCTTATGGCAGGGCATTCAACGACTGCCGTCTCGCCTTTCTGCATCAGTGCTCTGCTCAAATGGTATGTCGGGAATGTTCCTTTCGCAAAGGCCGGCTCTGCTGGTCCTGCGGCAAATGTACTTCTTCCTGTATCCTCTACGAAAAGTATATCTGCCCCAGACTTTCCAGGCCGCCCTATGTATGCAACGGCTGTCCGTCCCGCAATAAATGCTCTCTGGAAAAACATCTCTATCAGGCTTCCTATGCTCAAAAAGAGTATGAACTGGTCAGGAGCGAATCCAGAGCCGGTTTTGCCCTCTCCCCAACGGAGCTGAAACAGATGGATGACATCGTTTCCCCGCTTCTGATTAAAGGGCAATCCCTTCATCACATCGCTATCCACCATGCAGATGAGCTTATGAAGTCAGAAAGAACCCTCTATGCCTATGTAAACAACGGACTCTTTACTGCCAGAAATCTTGACATGCCCCGAACAGTCCGGATGCGTCCCAGAAAAAATGTTTCCAGAAATCTCAAGGTGGACAAGGCCTGCCGTGAAGGGCGTGATTTTTCCTGTTTCCAGGCCTATACAAAAGAACATCCGGATCTCTCCGTTCGTCAGATTGATTCTGTAGAAGGCCTGAAAGGCGGCGCTGTTCTTCTCACCATCCATTTCGTGGAACAGGAATTACAGCTTGCTTTTCTCCGGAAACGAAATGATTCCCAGTCGGTCATTGATATTTTCAACCGCCTCTATCTGGAACTCAGGCCCGACATCTTCATGGAACTGTTCCCACTTCTGTTGGCTGATAACGGAAGCGAATTTTCCAATCCTTCCGCTATCGAATGCGATTCCCAGGGAAAGCTTCGCACAAGGATGTTCTACTGCAATGCCAGTGCCCCCTATCAAAAAGGCAGTTGCGAAAACAACCATGAGATGATACGCCGGATTATTCCAAAAGGAGAATATATCGGACAATACACGCAGGAACAGATTGACCTTATGATGAGTCATATCAATTCCTATGCAAGAAAGAAACTGGGAAACAAAAGCCCCTATGAGGTGTTTGAATTTCAATACGGAAAGAAATGTTTGGATGTATTTCATCTGTGCATATTCCACAAGAACTGCGCATCCGGGATGAATTCATTTAAACTTTCACATATGAGGGAGACTTTGGTCTGTACACAACGCCCCCGGGGATGTCAAGTCATTGCTACAAAAAAAATTCGTCCACCGGACGGATTTTTGCACGCATGACGAAAAAACATGCGGTTTTTTGCCACGAAAATGGCTTAAAACCGCATATTTCTGTATAGAGGACGTTATATAATTGTTACAAAGCAGGTGGGGAGGATGTTATGTCATTGTCACAAACTTCTATTTTTTTTATCTGCTCTGCTGCATTCAGAACATTCAATTGATATTCAGCAATTTCCTGTAAACTTTTAAATCGTTCTTCTTTCCCTTTTCCTTCTTTAATCATCTGTGCATTATGAGATTCCAGGTTAGAAAGTACCGTCAATTCATTAATGGCGGCAAAATCTCTGACATTATTCTTTTTTGCCAATCCTGGATTGGTTTCTCTCCATGCTTTCGCTGTAAATCCAAACAAAGCCACATTTAATATATCGGCTTCTTCTGCATATGCCAGCCATTGCAAATTTTCTTTATAATCCTTCTGCGGAAGTAAGTAGTTTTTTACTGCGTCTGTCTGAATCAAATAATTATTTTTAGTCAGAAAACGTTTAGCATTCCACTCTATTTGTCTTGATTTATTTTCTTTTTCTTTCAGGCGCTGAAATTCTTTTATCAAATATAACTTAAAAACCGGACTGATTGCAGATGCAAATTCAAAGGCAATATCTTTATGAGCATATGTACCTCCATATTTTCCACGCTTTACATATAATCCTATGGCATTCGTTTTATTAATCCATTCCGCAACGCTTAATACAAATGTATGTAAACCCGCTTCTGATTTAAAGTGGTCGAATTCGACCACTTTAAAATCAGGATTATAAATCATTTCCCACGTTCCTAAAAATTCCAACGTATTTCTATTTCGCAGTCAGTTTTTTACAACATCTGCACTACGTGATTCTCCTGTTTTAGCTTTTGCAATATCTGTAATGCAAATATAATCATCCAGTTCTTGTTTTGAAATTGAAATTGGAACATTTTGTACATTAATTATCCTATTCTCCATCCACCTCTTCCTTTCCTGCAAAATTTTCCATTTTTATCCTGTATGCTAATAATCTAAAAACATAATCCGGCATTTTCCTTGTTCCTCTTTCCCATTCTGTTACAGTTCTGTAAGGAATACCAAAATACTCACAAAATTCTTTTCTATTCATTCCTGTACTTTCCCGTAATTCTTTTATTATATCTTTTATTTCCATATTCTCCCTCGCTTTTTACACATTGTGTATATATCGTAGCATACATTTTTTACAAATACAATATTTTAATCCGGCAAACTGCTTTCTAAGCAGAGACATCCATACCCCACCTGATTATCAGGATATTTATTAAATCCCGGCAGGGGCTGCGCGCCTCTTCTTAAATAAGCCTTCACCTTTTCTCCCCAGAGAAAGGGATCATTTCTCCTGACGATCCCCCACTCCATCAAAAGCGCTGCCGAGCCTGTAACAAAAGGCGCAGCAAACGAAGTTCCGGTTACGGTTCCATATCCTCCGCCGGGAACCGGCGCTGTAATTTCCACTCCCGGCGCAGCCAGATCCGGCTTTGGATAAAAAAGGCTACCCCCGCCTCTTCCTGAAAAATCTGCCGGGGCATTCAGTCTGGAATCATAGGCTCCTACTGTAATTATCTTAGCTGCAGTAGAGGGAATCGTAAGCGTTTCCTCTGCCTTCGGATAATAAAATCCGGTTGCCGGATTCAAAACCCTTCCCCCCGGCAGCCAAAGCTGATAACTGCCGTCTTTGATCCTTCGTCCCCGAAGCTGAATTTTCCACACACCTCCTGTAATATAAGCTCCTCTCGGAATAAAGTCAAAATATATTTCCTGAGTCACCTGGAAAGGACCTGGTTTTCCATAATAGATCAGAAGCTCTGTTTCTCCGGCCTGATATCTCTGAGTTCCAATCTGTTCAGACAGAGGCCCTATCCTTTCTCCTGAAGGAGTCACAAGAGAAATTTCTATTTCATCTGCGTAAGATTTCCACAGCTGTACATTAAGTACCAGCTCCCGGGGGCTGACACTGAATGGAATTTCTGCCTGCATACCTGTTTCCAGGATTCCTGCTGTATGAACGCTGTCATTTCCATTATTTCCCGTCCCCACGCAGATCACTGTCCTTCCTGCATCAGATACGTTGCTTAAATATGTCTCCAGAAGCGAATCTCCTCTGTGCGAGCCATAATTATTCCCAAAGCTGATATTAACAGCCATTGGTCTTCCAAGCTCTGCCGCCTGCCGGACCAGATAATCAACTCCCTGCATCAGCTCTGCTGTTCTTGGAAAAGAATTCTCTCCGGGCATTCCCATTTTTACGGCAATAATATCACTGGTATAAGCCACTCCCCGGTTCACACCTCCGGAAGCTCTGCCATTTCCTGCCGCAATTCCGAGAACAGAGGTTCCATGACCGCTGAAGTCCTGTTCCCGAACAATTTGTTTTCCTTCTGCCCCGGAAAGTCTCAATGCCCTGTCGATATCTGTTTTTGTATATTCCACTCCTGCTGCATATCCCTCCGGGGGATCTTCTCCGGGCTTTGCCAGAAGACTCTGATCCCATAACCTCAGGATCCTGCTTGTGCCGTCTTTATTGCAAAAATCAGGATGCTGCCAGTCCACCCCGGAGTCCACGATTCCCACAAGCACTCCCTGCCCGGAAAGCCCCTGTTGATTCTCCGTAATATTACCGATTGTCTGTCCGGGTACATCGCCCACTGTGTTTCCTGTCTGCACAGCTCCCGGAAAATATCCCTCCTGAACCGGGCGGATGCAGGCGGCATCCAGTGCCTGGTTCACCTGAAAATACAACCGCTTTGGAATCTCTACAAACTCTATCTGTGGTCTTGATGCAAACTCCTGAATCTCTTCTTCCGGAAGATTCACCACTGCATATCCACCCAAAAGAGGCACTGTCCGGATTCTTTCTCCTGACAATGCCTCTGCATCACCACTATATTTTACTATGATATCCCAGTTTCCGGACCGTTCTTCGTATCCGATATTCAAATTCCCTGACTTTTTCCGTTCCTCTTCTGTAGAATCTAAGGCGAGATTTAAAAGATTATCAAGCTTCTGGTCTGCCATAACTGCCGCCTTCTGCTGCTTTCTTTTTATTTTATGCACCAATCTTTTATTAATATACCTGACTTATCCACATCAACACTCCCTGACAACACAGGATTGCATTTTCCATTATTTTCCTGTATAGTATTTTTATACATTAACGTAAAAAAGGAGGACTCTTTTATGGCATTTGATATTACACCATATATAGATATGGCCCCCTCACAAGTCCGCAGTCTGATCAGACAGGGTAAAATTGATTTTCCCACAGCCGGAATGTGCAGGGGTTATGCCCAGGCAAATCTTGTTATTCTGCCGCCGGAGTATGCAGCAGATTTTGAAGAATTTACAGCAAAAAATCCCTTTCCCTGTCCGGTTCTGGAAATCATCAAAGGCACTCCTGAAACTCACGACATGGGAGAAGGCGGAAATATCTGCACAGATATCCCCAGATACCGCATTTATGAAAACGGAGTATTTACAAAGGAAATCACTGATGCATCTCAATACTGGAAAGAAGGATATGTCGGCTTTCTGATCGGCTGTTCCTTCTCTTTTGAGGAGGCGCTGATCCGTGAAGGAATCGAAGTCCGCCACATTGCGCAGGGGCGGAATGTCCCCATGTTTAAAACCAGTATCCAGACTGTCCCTGTCGGACCTTTTTCCGGGCCTATGGTATGCTCCATGCGTCCAATGACTCCGGAAAATGCAAAGAAAGCCTATGAGATCACTGAAAAAATGCCAAATGTTCATGGCGCCCCTGTACAAATGGGAGATCCGGAAGCAATCGGCGTTACCGATATCATGAACCCGGACTACGGAGAGGCTGTAGATATCTACCCGGGAGAGATTCCTGTGTTCTGGCCCTGCGGTGTCACACCTCAGGCAGCTGTTGAAAATGCAAAGCCGCCCATTGTTATCACTCACGCGCCAGGCCATATGTTTATCACTGACATTTCCAATGCCACTCTGAATGAATATCTGGAAAAGAAAAAGAAATAAAGCTGCCAAAAAAGCCCTTTCATGTCTGCATTTCTGCCGACACAAAAGGGCTTTTATCCTACCTGAATTTAATATTCGGATAAACCTTTTCCATATAAGGATCCGGGAACCAGTCATCCATCAGCTCTCCCACAGCATTTTTTGCCGGAAGGCCATCATGTCTTTTGGAATACCGATCAAGAGCCAGTCCGGACAGTGCTATATTTACGCTCATAAAAAAAACCATGATCATACATAAAGGCTTTCCAATCCGTACCGGAATTTTTTCAATCCATCTGGACAAAAACGGATAAATACCCTTCATCCAGATAATAGCTGCAAATCCCCAGAAAAAACAATACAGAAGATTGATCCTTCCGCCCAGATTAAAGGGAATTTTACTGTAATCCCAGAATACAGTTCCAAACACAATTTCTGTAAACACACTGCAGATGTACTCATAGGCGCCGCCGAGAATCGTCCCGCAAAGAAACAGCCTTCTGTCACTTTGTTCCCTGTATCTGTACAAGATCCAGGTAAGCATGGCGCAGCCAAGTCCCCATACAATACTGAACGGCCCAAATACCACACTGCTGCGGCTCATCCATCTTCCCATGGAAAAACGACAGAAAACAGTCTCTGTAATATCTCCGAGAAAGGCTCCGATAAAAAACAGGCAGGCCAGTTTATAGAAACCACATCCGGAAGCAAAGACATCCTCCTTTTCTTCCTTCTCAAGATTGGGATACGCTTTGATCATACGCGCCTGAAGCCGTCTGGTCATGGTATTTTCAAGAAGCTTTGAAGTACGTCCAAGGCCTTCTCTGATCTGATCGATCCGACCGTTTTTCTTTTTCAGCCCCCAGACAGCAATCACTGTTCCAATAAAATCTACAATAAGCAGGCCAAAAAGCACCCACAGGATAATTTCTCCCCAGAGCTTTGGAATCAGTCCCACAAGTCCGGTAAATACAGGGTTCAGCACATAAATCATAAGAACGGTACAAATTCCCCAGAGAACCGAGGTTTTCAGGCATACATATCCTCCCAGATTGAATTTCTGGTCTGAATAATCCCACCATTTTTTATGAAGGCTCATCTCCATAATACGGCCTGTCACATATTCCACAAAGGTATTGACTACCATTCCGCCCAAAAACAGAAAAAGCGGATTTCCTTTAAGCTCCGGAAAGAATACAGCCACCACAGCAGCTCCCAGACCATAGATCGGACAAAAAGGACCGCTGACTGCCCCTCTGTTTACAAAACGATGCCTCTTTACTGCTGCCACTGCAACTTCTCCGCACCAGCCTATAAATGAATAGATCATGTACAGCCAGAGCAGTTGATAAAACGAATAGACCATGGTTGTCTCCTTTTCTGCAAATTCCCTTTTCAGTTAGGGAACATTGTATTTCATATGGAGAATCCTGTCAAGTTTTGTCGAAGAATCTCGAGGCATATTTACTCTTACCACATATGTTTTTATAAATCTCAGTTTCATATAATATGAAATCATACAATAAATAAGCATATCCGAAATATTAACTGCAAAAAGACACCGGAACACAGTTCCGATGTCTCGCAAAAAGCTTTTATGACAGATATTAACATATAGTAAAAATATCTGGCTTCGATACCTGTTAACAATCTCTATATTCAGTCTTCTGCTTTCATTTCCCGGACGATCTTGCGGAGTTTCAGAATCATGGACGGAGCCACGGACAGCTCATCCAGTCCCATACGGACAAACTTCTCTGTCAGAGTCAGGTCAGCGCCCAGCTCCCCACAGATACCTGCCCATTTGCCGCATTTATGTGCATTGTCTACAACCATCTGTATCATCCGCAGAACTGCTTCATGATGCGGATTGTAAAAATCATCCAGTTTTTCGTTCTGACGGTCGATCGCCAGAGTATACTGAGTCAGGTCATTTGTTCCGATGCTGAAAAAGTCTACCATCTCAGCCAGACGGTCGCTGATCATAACAGCTGCCGGAGTCTCGATCATAATTCCCTGTTCCGGAATCCTGTACTGAATTTCCTGGGCTTTCAGCTCGATCTCCACCTCTTTCACAATCTCATAGATCTTTTCCACTTCCTCAACAGAAGTGATCATTGGATACATGATAGAAAGGTTACCGTATACAGCTGCACGGAAAAGAGCTCTCAGCTGAGTTTTAAAGATATCCGGCTGCTTCAGACAGATACGGATCGCACGGTATCCCAGTGCCGGATTCTCTTCATTTCCAAGATTAAAATAGTCCACCTGCTTATCCGCCCCGATATCAAGGGTACGGATAATGACCTTCTTACCGGCCATAGTCTGCACAACCTGCTTATATGCCTGGAACTGTTCTTCCTCTGTAGGAAAATCATTTCTGCCTAAATACAGGAATTCACTTCTGAAAAGTCCGATACCGCCTGCATCATTCTCCAGAACATAGCCGATATCTCCAACACTTCCGATATTTGCATAGATATTGATCTTTTTACCATCAAGTGTGATATTTTCTTTTCCTTTCAGTTCCTGCAGAAGAGCAAGTTTCTCTTTTTCTTCCTGAACTCTTTTAAGTGTGGCTGCCTGAGTTTCTTCATCCGGCTCAAAAGTTACCTGTCCGGTAAATCCGTCTACTACTGCAGTCGTACCATTTTTCAGTTCGTCAAGTGCAAGAGGAACTCCGATCAGCGCCGGAATATTCATCATACGGGCAAGGATCGCAGTATGAGAGTTGGTGGAACCATAAACCGTAACAAAAGCAAGGATCTTTTCCTTATCCATCTGAACAGTTTCACTGGGACTCAGATCATCCGCTACAATGACAGACGGATCGATGTCACTTAAGTCTGCATCTTCCTGTCCGCTCAGATTGCGGACCAGACGTTCTGAAATGTCCTTGATGTCTGCTGCACGGGCTTTCATATAATCATCATCCATAGATGCAAACATCTGAGAGAAGTTATCCCCTGTTACTGCAACCGCATATTCTGCGTTTACCATTTCTGTCTGGATCATATTCTGAATAGCCTCCAGATAATCCTCATCCTCCAGCATCATCTGATGTACTTCAAAAATAGCCGCGCTTGCCTCTCCGACTTCTTTCAGTGCCTTGTCATAAAGCTTCTGAAGCTGTTCCTGAGAACGCTTTACTGCCTCCTGAACACGGCTGGTCTCAGCATCTGCATCCTCGATCCTGGATCTCTTTACCTGATAATCATTCTTTTTGAGGACGACTACCGGTCCCATTACAATTCCTTTATATACGGATTTTCCCTGGAAACTCTGCATACTTTTTTCCTCCCTGACCTGTGGCTTCTATATTTTGTGATTAGAGATTTTCGTTAAAGAATTTCTCCAGTTCTGCAATAGCAGTATCCTCATCTTCACCCTCTGCAGTCACCTTAACAAGATCTCCCTGTTTCGCACCAAGAGACATCAGCATCATGAGCTGAGAAAGTTTTACGCTTTTGCCACCTTTTTCGATCATACATACAGAGCTGTATTTTTTAGCCTCTTTTGCAAGAAGTCCTGCCGGTCTTGCATGGATTCCCAGTTCGTCTTTAATTGTGTACTCAAATGATTTCATGATATTCCTCCATTTTTTGTTTTTTGTTTTATTTTACATTATATCTATCTTTTTTACCATAGTATTTTAAAAAGTACTCTGCATATCATCATTCAATTCGTTGCTGTTCACGACCTTTACAGCAACGAGCCGCATGAACACTTACTTTAATTCCGTATCCATCACACGTTCCAGATGCATGGCAAGATATCCGACCTCCACATCATCCAGGCAGATCTTCAGATTTTTCATCATTTCTCCGCACACCTGGGATGCCATATCGAATGCTTTTGGAAAACGTATGGAAATATAATCGTTCATATTTACCTTCAGTTTTTCCCCGCTGAGAGCGCGGGCCACCATATAACGGATATGGTTCATCAGCCTGTTATAAGAAAGAGACATTACGTCAATGGTGGTCCCTGTCTGTTTTTCTACCAGAGAGATACAGTCTCTTACCGCCCTGGTCAGCTGCATGGCCTGGGAAACTTTCTGATCTTCGATAGCTGCATGAACATGAAGGGCAATATATCCGATCTCATGCTCATCAATTTCCACATGAAGCCTTTCCCTGAGAAGCTGTTCGGCACACTTGGCAACCTTGTATTCCTGATGGAACAGAATCCGTATATCCTCCGTAAGAGGATTACTAATCTGTTCCTGGTTTCGGATACGCTGTACAGCAAAAGCAAGGTGATCTGCCATAGGGAATAAAATAGAACGATCAATCTGACCAAATACTTTTTCTGCATGATCAAGGATCTCTCCTGCCAGCTCCAGGCACTCCGGAGGAACGGAGCGAATGATCTCTTCTGCTGATCCTCTTTCCGTAAGTTCCGTCAGCGTGTAGACTTTTGCATCTTCTCCCACGGAAATACTTTCGCTCACCTTTCTGCCGAAAGCAATGCCCTTTCCCATGATCAGACATTTACACTTATCTTTACTTCGAATCCCAATAAATGTATTATGATTTAAAACCTTCACTATCCTGTACATCATCCGTATCTTTCCCCATCGGATCCTAGTTCAGCACTTCCACCTCAAACAGTGGTTCTCCTGCTTTCACCGGTCCCTCTTTCAGAAGACGGATCCTCTGATCGTCTTCAAGCTCCGTACAGAGAACCGGCGTCGCCAGAGACGGCGCATTGGCTTTCAGATAATCCAGATCCAGCTTCAGCATAGGCTGACCTTTTTTTACCTTCTGTCCGTTTTCCACCAGAACCTCAAATCCCTCTCCATTTAATTTTACTGTATCGATTCCTACGTGGATCAGGAGGCTGATCCCGGAATCTGTCATATATCCAATAGCATGCTTTGTGTCAAATACAAAAGCAACTTCTCCATCCTCCGGAGCACATACAAATGCTTCCTCAGGTGTTACTACGGCGCCGTCTCCCATCATCTTCTGTGCAAAAGCTTCGTCAGGAGCTGTTCCCAGATCCGCTGCCATTCCGGTAACAGGGCTGGAGATCACGATGCGTTTTACAACCTTTTTCTCTGTTTCTGTATTCTTTGTTTCTTCCTGCTTTGTTTCTCCTGCTTCCTCTGTTTCTGCATAGGTATCCGGAGCTTTTTCCAGATAATCCTCCAGATTAGATTTAATCACCGTCACATTTGGTCCGTAAATAACCTGCACTCCATTTCCTTTATGGACTACGCCGGAAGCTCCTGTTGCTTTCAGGATGCTGTCATTGACCCTGGAAGCATCGTGGATCGTACAACGAAGCCTTGTTGCACAACAGTCCACATCACTGATATTCTTTTTGCCGCCAAGGCCTCTGGTGATCGCCTCGCTGACCGGATCCTCACTGTCTGAAGCCTGTACCTCTCCGGCTGCAGCTTTTCTGGCATTCACGTCTGCCTTTGTATAAAGTTTTGTTTCCACATCGTCTTCTTCACGTCCAGGAGTTTTGAAATCAAATTTCCGGATCATGAATTTAAAAATAAAATAGTATAAAAGGAAGTAGATAATACCTACAGGGATTACTCGAAGCCAGCTGGTCTTTTCATTTCCCTGAAGAATACCAAACAGGAAAAAGTCAAGAAATCCGCCGGAAAAAGTAAGACCTACCGCAACATTCAGCATATGAGCGATCATATAGGCAGAACCTGCAAGGATCACCTGTACTGCAAAAAGAGCCGGCGCTACAAACAGGAAAGAAAATTCCAGCGGTTCTGTGATACCTGTTGCCATACATGCCAGAGCTGCAGAAAGGAGAAGACCGCCTGCTGCTTTTTTCTTTTCAGGCTTCGCGCACTGATACATAGCCAGCGCTGCGCCGGGAAGACCAAAGATCATAAAAATAAACTCGCCGGAAAAATATCTGGTAGCATCTGCACTGAAATGTGCAATATTTGCGGAATCAGCCAGCTGTGCAAAAAAGATATTCTGTCCACCCTGTACCATCTGACCTGCCACTTCCATAGTGCCGCCAACTGCAGTCTGCCAGAAAGGCATATAGAATACGTGATGCAGTCCAAACGGGATCAGCGCTCTCTTAATGAGACCAAAGATCAGCGTTCCCGCATATCCGGAACCTGTCACAAGACCACCCAGTGCAAAAATACCATTCTGAACTGCCGGCCATACAAAATACATCAAAATTCCCACAAACATGTATACGATCGTGGAAATAATAGGAACAAATCTTGTTCCTCCAAAGAAAGACAATGCGCTTGGAAGCTGGATTCTATAAAAACGATTATGAAGAGCCGCCACTCCAAGGCCTACAATAATTCCTCCAAATACGCCCATCTGAAGAGACTGAATACCGCAGACGGAAGTAATTGTTCCCTCAAGGACAGATTCTGCAATCTCTCCATTTTCAAGAATCAGTCCGTTGTTGATAAGCATGGCGTTGATTGCTGTATTCATAACAAAATAAGCAATTACTGCAGAAAGAGCGGAAACCTCTTTCTCTTTTTTTGCCATCCCAATGGCAACACCCACTGCAAAAATCAAAGGCAGGTTGTCAAAAACAGCGCTTCCTACCTTATTCATAATCATGAGAAGATAGTGGAGAATGGTTCCATCTCCCAGAATTTTTGTTAATCCATAAGTTTCAATAGTGGTTGCGTTCGTAAACGAACTTCCGATACCCAGCAGAAGGCCTGCTACCGGAAGGATGGCGATAGGGAGCATAAAGCTTCGTCCTATACGCTGAAGAACACTGAAAATTTTGTCTTTCATTCTTACTTTACTCCTTCTTATTTTATTATCATCTAAGAAGTGAGTATACGCAGCTGTATCCTGTTTCAACCGGTTTTTTGTACAAAAAAAGACACTACTACACATAAACACTTCTCGTTATGTATAGTTAATGCCTCCCAAAGAGTAACACACTATAGCTTTTATAACCATAAAAACTATAGCATGTTTTTCTCGTATTTGTCAAGCTATATTTCCTCATTCAGAAATTCGAACGGTTCTTCATCTTTCAGAAAATTCATCAGCATATAAGCGCACATGATGGCTACACGCTCTTCCTTCAGGATGCGTCTTACTTCATTCCGATCTGCCAGAACCACCTCAATCTCCTCGCTGTCCTCCTGGGCTGCCTTACTGATCTCACCGGAAGCATAACCGTAAACGGTGGCGCAAGATTCATCCGTAAGCCCTACGGTAGTAAAATAAGGCTTTTCAAAGGCCGGATCCACATGCAGTGGAGTAAAGACAAGCCCTGTCTCCTCATACATTTCACGGACTGCCCCTTCATGAAGATCTTCTCCCGGCTCTACCAGCCCTGCAGGAAATTCATATACATATCCGCCAAGGGTATAGCGATACTGGCGGATCAGCACCACTCTGTCTTTTTTCTCCCCGAACAGGCTGTAGATGATAACGCCGTCCGGATCGTTTTTTCCTGTTTTCAGTTTCAGTTCACTGACTGCTTTCGCTCTGGATGCCACAAAGTAAGATACCGGCGTATTATGTACACTGGTTGCATCCACATGATACAGATTGACAAAACGGTTGTCGGTAAGTTTTTCTACATGATGTATCTTTCCCATAGTTAATTTTCTCCTTTAAAATAAATCCAGCATGTTGTCTAAATATATTTTTTCTCTTATATGAATATGATACTCCGGTTTTGTCATATAATAAAGCAAAAATTCCAGAATCAAAGCACTGCCAAGTCCCCGTCCCTCTATTTTAAAATTAGAAAATCCCATCGGAAGGTAAACATTTTTTATGTCATCAATGCTGATAAATCCTGGATTTTCCATTGCTTTTGAAAAACGGTAACCACTTCCTGCATCCGGAGCCGCACAGTGATGCTCCGGACAGTCCTCTCCAAGGTTTTTACGGCTCACAGTCTCATAACAGCTTTTTCTGTCTGTACAGCCAAACCAGCAGCATTCATTACATAAAAATTCCACCTTGTCTTTCTGGCTCTGGGACAGAATTTTCCATTTATCAAAAGACTTATTGAGACGAAAATCCGGTACGGCATAAAGAAAATCCTCCCGGTTGACTTCCTTCATAAATAATTGAAAATCTGTCAGTACCTTTGTGGTAGACGAAACAAAATAAAGTTCCGGATAATTTATTTTTAAATATTCCAGAAGCAGGTCTGAATGAACAATCACACCATTTTGTCCCTTTTTTGCAAACACTTCACAAAGAGCATTGCACTTTTTATCCAAAAGATGTTCCTGCCTGAGCAGAGAATTACTGAATGTCAGTCGGGCTGAAATCCCATATTCCTGCATCAGGGCCAAAACCTCCTGCGGATCATGATTTCCCTCTCCTACACGGCCGCCGCCCCAGATACAATCTGCCGGAGCTCCGTATACAGAGCCTATCTCACACCAGTCATAAAAGTATTCTCTGTGCCTGCGGTATAACGGAAAAAATATCTGATACAGTTCGTAAAATTCAAACAATCCTGGAAGATGAAAATATACCTTGATAGCAAACCCTCCTTCTTTCTTCCCAAAAGGAAAACAACCAAAGCCTCAGCCCTGATTGTTTTCTTTTTATTTCAATATTATTTTCAGTCGCCTTTTAAAATAACACGGATCCTTTTATAAATAAAAAACACGATCACGGAAGTCAGTGTATACTTAAACAGATTAAAAGGAACAATGATCATTGCCACAAATCCAAGCAGACTGTTTACAGAAGGATTTACAGCTGTCCCCATTTCAATAAATGCCTCCACAGGCATTCCAAAAGCTTTTCCATATGCCGGGAGAAGTACAAAAGCGTTCATCAGACAAGCGGCCGCAGTTGTAAGAACTGTTCCTACAGCCATTCCCTCTACAGCATGTTTTCTGCTTTTGATATGGTGGAAACGGTAGATCAGGCCTGCCGGAATCACAAAAGCACAGCCAAAAATAAAGTTTGCCACATCACCCACACCTGCAGTCATGGTTCCCTTTGTCACAAGATGTACCAGAATCTTCACCAGCTCGATCACCACACCTGCCAGAGGTCCCATGGCAAAGCTTCCTATCAGAACAGGGATCTCCGAAAAATCAAGCTGATAAAACGATGGCGCCAGAAACGGAATCGGAAACTCAAAGTTCATCAGTACTCCTGCCACAGCTCCCAGCATAGCAATCTGTGTCAGTGTCCTTGTCCGACTTCTCTCCATTACATTCCCACCTCTTAAAACCTGTTCACTCATACTTTATCTCTCCTTTTCTTTTTTGAAGGTCCTGAATAACAGCCTTCTTCTCAAAGAAAATTCCTCTCAGGTTGCGTACTGATTTCCTGCTGCGCAAAAAACCCCGGGAAATATTCCCGGGGCACTGAGCACGTAAAAACAAGCGTGTTCTTCTCTCATCCAGACTTTACTGTCGGTTCTGGAATTCCGGATGCTTCCGGTCACCAGATCAACCGCTCATAGCGGGTCGCGGACTATACCGCCGGTAGGGAATTCCGCTTTCTGCATCATGCAGATCACAGTCACCCTGCCCCGAAGAATTTCCTTTTATATGCTTTATTATACTGCCGTATAAATGTATTTGCAATACTTTTTTAGCGTTCTTCCCTGAAGTACGGAAGTCCCAGACCTGCCGGAGGCTGGTGTTCCTTCTTTTTACGGAAGCTGGTAAACACAAGAACAATAATCGTAACCACATAAGGCAGAGCCTTAAATACTTCCTGCATACTTCTTCCCAGTCCCGGGATATAAAGATACAGGATGTAGAGTGCTCCAAACAGAAACGCACCCCAGATGGCATTAAGCGGTTTCCACAGGGCAAAGATAACAAGGGCAACTGCCAGCCATCCTCTGTCTCCAAAACCGTTGTCTGTCCAGGTTCCGCCTGAATACTCCATAACGAAATACAGTCCGCCCAGACCTGCAAGTCCTGCTCCGATACAGGTAGAAAGATATTTATACTTGGTAACATTGATTCCCGCCGCATCTGCAGTTCCCGGGTTCTCTCCGATGGCACGGAGATTCAGTCCATATCTTGTTTTAAACAAAAATACAGAAAGGACTACTGCCGCAATGATACACAGATACGTCATAAATCCATAGCTGAAGAAAAGATCTCCGATCACCGGAATTTCAGATAATCCCGGAATCTTGGCTGTATAGGCGCTTCCTGTAACCTTTACGGAAATCTGTCCTACACCGCCTGCAAGCTTGGAAATAGAACCGCCGAAAAAGTTTCCGAAGCCGGTACCGAAAATAGTAAGGGCAAGACCGGTTACGTTCTGGTTTACTCTGAGCGTAATCGTCAGGACACTGTAGATCAGTCCGCCAAGGGATGCAACCACAAACGCACACAAAAGTGAGATCAGAACTCCCACCAGAGCATTGGGATTGGGGTTATCCTTTTCGTAGAAAAATGCTCCCATAAGGCCGGAAATACCGCCCATGTACATAATTCCCGGAATTCCCAGATTCAGGTTTCCGGATTTTTCCGTCATAATCTCGCCAAGCGCACCATACAGAATACAGATGCCCTGGACAATGGCTTTTTGAATAAAAATAATAAGAACACTCATTGCATCTTCCTCCTATTTCTTTGCGCGCTCAACCTTATAGTTAATAAAGAACTCTGCTCCGATCAGGAAAAACAGAATAATTCCAAGGATTACATCGGAAGCATTTTCATTTAATCCGTACTGAGTTGCGATCTGCACTGCACCCTGCTGCATAAACACGATTCCAAAGGATACTGCCAGCATGATAAATGTATTAAACTTGGAAAGCCATGCAACAATAATCGCTGTAAAGCCTCTGCCGTCTGCTGTTGCAGTGGAAATTGTATGACTTGCGCCGCTGACAATAATAAAGCCTGCCACACCGCAGATAGCGCCGGAAATGGCCATGGTACGGATAATTACTCTTTTTACACGGATTCCCGCATATCTTGCTGTATTCTCACTTTCACCTACGACTGCAATCTCATAGCCCTGCTTGCTGTATTTCAGGTAAATAAACATCACAACTGTAAATACAAGAACGATCAGGACATTCCATCCGTATTTCTGTCCGAAAAGTTCCGGAAGCCAGCCTGCCTGAGTGGTCTGATTAATAATTCCCACCGTATTGGAGCCCTTGGGATTCTCCCAGAACACAATGCAGAACGTAACGATCTGCATAGCAACATAATTCAGCATCAGAGTAAACAGTGTTTCGTTTGTATTCCAGTATGCTTTGAACACTCCGGGAATCATTCCCCAGATCATTCCACCAAGCGCGCTGCATACAAACATTATAATAAGAAGGAGTACCGGAGACATGCTGTCCCCTGCATAGATCATCACAGCTGCCGCACAGGCTCCGCCTACCAGAATCTGACCTTCTGCACCGATATTCCAGAAACGCATTTTAAATGCCGGAGCCAGACCGATTGCAATACACAGAAGAACCATCGTATCACGAAGAGTGATCCATACACGGCGTTCAGAACCTAAAGCGCCGTCCCAGATCGCTTTATATACATCCATGGGGTTCATTCTTACCAGTAAAAAAATCACGCCCGCGCACACGATCAGAGACAGAAGAAGGGCAATAAAACGAATCAGAAGCCGTTTCTGCCAGCTGATCTTTTCACGCTTGGCCATTTTTAAGAAAGGTTCTCTTTTCATGACTGCTCCCCTCCTTTTTCATGTTTTGTCATCAGAAGGCCAATTCCCTCTTTTGTGGCAGTTCTTCCATTTACAACTCCGCTTATTTTTCCGCCGCAGAGCACAGCGATCCTGTCGCTGAGAGCAAGAAGTACGTCCAGATCCTCGATAACGCAGATCACTGCTACTCCGTGCTTTTTCTGCTCATTTAAAAGTTTGTAAATGGTATGGGAAGAATTAATATCAATTCCCCTTGTAGGATATGCTACCATAAGAATCTTCGGATTCTGTGCGATTTCGCGTCCTACCAGTACTTTCTGTACATTTCCGCCTGACATCTGACGTACAGGCGCTGAAATACTTGGCGTCATGACTTCAAGCTGATCCTTGATCTCTGAGGCAAGCTGCCTTGGCCCTCTTCTGTCCAGAAGACCGCCTTTGCCATTGTGATAGCTTCGCAGCATCATATTATCTGTCATATCCATATCGCCTACCAGACCCATACCGATACGGTCCTCAGGCACAAAGGCAAGACTTACGCCAAGCTCCTGGATCTCCACAGAATTCATTTTTGCCAGATCTTTCACATTTCCGTCGCTGTCTGTAAACCGGATACTTCCGCTTTCAGTAGGCTGCAGTCCTGCAATAGCTTCCAGAAGTTCCTTCTGTCCGCTTCCGGAAATTCCGGCAATACCCAGGATTTCTCCACTGTTGACCGTAAGATCTACATCATCCAGTGTTTTGACGCCTTCTTTATCTTTGCAGGTCAGCCCCTTAATCTCCAGGCGTTTCTCCGGATTTACCGGATCCGGACGGTCGATATCCAGGTCCACCTTGGCGCCTACCATCATCTCTGACAGACTCTGAACACTTGCGCCGGAAGTCTCTACCGTATCTATGTAGCAGCCTTTTCTGAGGATCGCCACACGGTCAGAAAGAGCCAGAACCTCCTGAAGCTTATGAGTGATAATGATAATGGAGCATCCGTCGTCCCTCATATTTCTGAGAATATCAAACAGTCTGTCCGCCTCCTGAGGAGTCAGAACAGCAGTAGGCTCATCCAGGATCAGTATCCTGGCTCCCCTGTAAAGCATTTTGACAATTTCTACCGTCTGCTTCTGGGAAACAGACATTTCATAGATCTTCTGGGACAGATCCAGGTCAAATCCATATTTATTAACAAGAACCTGAATCTCCTCTGTGATCTTTTTCATATTCAGCATTGCTTTTCCCGGAAGACCGAGAACAATATTTTCTGCTGCTGTAAGAACATCCACCAGTTTAAAATGCTGGTGCACCATACCGATTCCCAAAGCATGAGAATCCTTTGGCGAGCGGATCGTAACTTCTTTTCCATCTACCAGAATATGTCCCTCATCCGGATAGTAAATTCCATAGATCATATTCATCAGCGTGGTTTTTCCGCTTCCGTTCTCTCCCAGGATCGCAAGGATCTCGGATTTTCTGAGAGTGAGATCCACATGGTCATTTGCCAGAACGGAACCGAAACGCTTGGTGATCTGTTTCAGTTCAAGAGCATAATTCTCTCCCACTTCTATTCCCTCCTTTGATGCATTGAACAGTAAATTTATACTATATACAGATTGCTCTGCTTTTTTATACAATCGAATCCTGTTGTTAAAAGTATTCCATCATATAAAAAAGCAGAGCTGCTGACAAGCAGCTCCGCCGTGTATCTGCCTTATTCCACGATAGAGGTGATTCCGTCGATCGCAAGATCGAATGCCGGAGCAGATCCGAATTCAGACTCATGGAAATATCCGTCAGATACGTACTCTGTTCCATCTTTCTCATATGTGGTAACTTCTTTGCCGTCAACTGTAAATGTAGAAGTATCAAATACATGAAGAGAACCGTCAATGATTGCATCCTCTACTTCTTTTACCTTTTCTTCTGTTCCTTCTGCTACAGTCTTCTCATTGAGTGGTGTCAGTCTGTCTGCGCCATCTGCGAAGCCCTTGCACCAGTCAACATCGATCTCTGTTCCGTCCAACATGCACTGCACTGCATAGGTGTAATATACGCCCCAGTTAATGGATGCAGATGTAAGAGCTGTGTTCGGAGCAACAGAAGTCATATCAATGTTATAGCCTACACATGGAACGCCTGCTGCCTCACATGCTGTAGGAGCGCCTGTTGTATCTGCGTGCTGACTGATCAGAACACATCCGTCAGAGATCAGAGCGTCTGCACACTCTTTTTCCAGGTCAAAGCTTGCCCAGCTGTTTGTATATTTTACTTCCATAGTAACTGCAGGGCATACGCTCTTTGCGCCAAGATAGAAAGAAGTATATCCGGAAATAACCTCTGCATACGGGAATGCGCCTACATATCCCATTTTTGCCTGATCTTCTGTGATCTCTCCGGCTTCAATCATCTCGTTCAGCTTAAGTCCGGCAACAACACCGGATACATAACGGGATTCATAAATGTTTGTAAAATAGTTGTGCATGTTTGCAAGTCCGCTTGCCTTTGCCTGAGTTCCTGTTGCATGGCAGAACTGAACCTCCGGATATTCTCCTGCAGCCTGCAGAACATAAGTCTCATGACCAAAGCTGTTTGCGAACACGATCTGGCATCCCTGGTCTGCCAGGTCTGCTGCTGCGTCATAAGCCGCCTCGTTTTCTCCGATCAGAGTTTTTTCGATCACCTGGTCTTCTTCCAGTCCCAGATTCTCAACCATCTCATCAATTCCTGCCATATGAGCAGCACTGTAACCTTCGTTTTCGTCACCAATGTAAATAATTCCCACTTTCAGGTCTTCTTTTGCAACACCGTCTCCCTCTGCATACACCGGCGCTGTCATGGAAACTGCCATAGCCGCTGCCAGACCTACTGCTAATGCTTTTTTCATCCTCTTTTCCTCCATTCTTACCCATAGGTATTCCTGCCTGCGCAGGAACACAGTGAATATGTTTTATGAAACATAAAGAGGCACAACACCGTCTGCGTTCCGCCTCTCTGCAAGTACTTCAATCATACCGAAAATGGCGTAAATTGTCAATACAATCAGAAAATTCAAACTGTTTTTTCGGCTAACTAAATTTTTTAAGCTACTATTTTCTTTATTGTTCATCCGCTTGACTTCTTAGCGTTAAAGCGTTATACTTTAGAAGTTAAAAGCAGAGAAGTAAATCTTCTCTCTGTACAGTTAAACACAAATGGAATAAAAGGAGGATATATATTATGAAAAAAGAAATTTTTGCCTTAACACTTTCCGCTGTAATGGCTGCCGGTACCTGCAGCATACCTGTAATGGCTGCTGATGACACCTATAATGTGGGCATCTGTCAGCTGGTTCAGCATGAGGCTCTTGACGCTGCCACACAGGGCTTTAAAGACGCTCTCACAGAAGAATTCGGTGACAAGGTTACTTTTGACGAACAGAACGCACAGGGCGACTCCAATACCTGTTCTACTATTATCAATAATTTTGTTTCTAATGATATGGATCTGATTCTGGCTAATGCAACTGCCGCTCTTCAGGCAGCAGCCGCAGGAACTGAAGATATTCCGGTACTGGGCACTGCTGTTACAGAATACGGCGTTGCTCTGGATCTTGATGATTTCGACGGTACGGTAGGAACAAACATTTCCGGCACTTCCGACCTTGCGCCTCTTGATCAGCAGGCTGCTATGCTTAACGAGCTGTTCCCGGATGCAAAAAATGTAGGACTTCTCTACTGCTCTGCTGAACCCAACTCCCAGTATCAGGTGGACACTGTGAAGGAAGAACTTGAAAAGCTGGGATATACCTGTGAATATTATGCATTTTCTGATTCCAACGATCTTTCTTCCGTTGTCACCACAGCGGCTTCCGAAAGCGATGTGATCTATGTTCCCACAGACAACACAGCAGCTTCCAATGCTGAGATCATTAACAATATCTGCCTTCCGGAAAAGGTTCCGGTAATCGCAGGTGAAGAAGGTATCTGCAGCGGATGCGGCGTTGCCACACTTTCTATCAGCTACTATGATCTCGGTACTGCCACAGGAAAAATGGCTGTAAAAATTCTGAAGGGCGAAGAAGATGTTGCTGAAATGCCTGTGGAATACGCACCGAATTTCACCAAAAAATATAACCCGGAAATCTGCGAAGAGCTTGGACTGGAAATTCCGGATGACTACGAAGCCATCGCTGCTGAAGAATAAGCCAGGAGGTTCCCCATGGATATTATGAGTTTAATAAACGCCCTTCCCGGAGCCGCTGCCCAGGGACTGATCTGGGGCATTATGGCCATCGGCGTATATCTCACCTTCCGTATTCTGGATGTTGCCGATCTGACAGTTGACGGTACCATGTGTACCGGAGGCGCAGTGTGCATCATGATGCTGATGAGCGGCCAGAACATCTGGGTTTCCATGCTGGCTGCCACAGGAGCCGGAATGCTGGCCGGACTTGCCACTGGAATCTTCCATACAGTTATGGGGATTCCCGCAATCCTTGCCGGAATCCTGACTCAGCTTGGACTTTATTCCGTAAACCTCAAGATCATGGGAAAAGCCAATCAGGCAGTCAATTCCAGTAAGTATGATCTTCTGGTATCTCTGAGAAATATAAAGGACGTACCTTTTTATCAGAACACCATTCTGATCGTAGCTGTTTTTATTGTGATCCTGATTGCTGTTCTCTACTGGTTTTTCGGAACGGAAATCGGCTGCTCTCTCCGCGCCACAGGCTGTAATCCAAATATGTCCAGAGCTCAGGGCATCAACACGGATTTCGCCAAGGTTCTGGGACTTATGATCTCCAATGGTCTTGTAGCTCTCTCCAGCGCATTTCTTGCCCAGTATCAGGGCTTTGCAGATGTGAATATGGGCCGCGGCGCTATTGTGATCGGTCTGGCAGCCGTCATCATCGGAGAGGCTGTTTTCGGAAAAATATTCCGCAACTTTGCGCTCCGTCTTTTCAGTGTGGCTCTTGGTTCCATTTTGTACTACCTGGTTCTTCAGGCAGTGATCTGGATGGGAATCGACACAGATCTTCTGAAGCTTCTGTCCGCACTTGTGGTTGCTGTTTTTCTTGCAGTTCCTTACTGGAAAGCAAAGTATTTTGCAAAACCAATGAAACGCGGAGGTAATACAAATGCTTGAGCTGAAAAATTTATATAAAACCTTCAACCCCGGCACCATAAATGAAAAACTGGCCCTTAACGGACTTTCCCTTACCTTAAAGGAGGGAGATTTCGTTACCGTGATCGGAGGCAACGGAGCCGGAAAATCCACCATGCTGAATGCAGTAGCCGGAACCTGGATGGTAGACGAAGGCCAGATCCTTATTGACGGCACTGATGTTACCAGGCTTTCCGAACATAAAAGAGCCGCATATCTCGGCCGCGTTTTCCAGGATCCCATGACGGGAACCGCTGCAACCATGGGAATTGAAGAAAATCTGGCGCTGGCAAAGCGCCGGGGCAAAACACGTTTTCTCCGTCCGGGAATCACCCGAAAAGAACGGGATGAATACCGGGAGCTTCTGAAAGTTCTCGGTCTCGGTCTTGAAGACAGACTTACCTCCAAGGTCGGTCTGCTGTCAGGAGGTCAGAGACAGGCTCTTACCCTTCTGATGGCAACTCTGAAAAAGCCAAAGCTTCTTCTTCTGGACGAGCACACTGCTGCTCTGGATCCCAAAACCGCAGCAAAGGTTCTGGAGATCACAGATATGATCGTCAACCGTGATCACCTGACCACAATGATGATCACCCACAATATGCAGGATGCCATCAATCACGGAAACCGACTGATCATGATGATGGAAGGAAAGATCATTCTGGATATTGAAGGAGAAGAAAAGAAAAAACTGACTGTAAGAAATCTTCTGGATCAGTTTGAAAAAGCAAGCGGTCAGGAATTTTCCAACGATTCCGCACTGTTAAGCTGATAAAAAAACGCCTGCATTTCAATTTGAAGTGCAGGCATTTTTTATCTCAATCCATGTTATCTTTTTATTTAATTCCTCTCATGGAAAGGCTGATACGTTTTTTCTTCATATCAACCCCCAGTACGCGGACGTCAACTACATCACCAACGCTGACAGCTTCCAGAGGATGCTTGATATACTTTTCACTGATCTCTGAAATATGCACAAGACCGTCCTGATGAACTCCGATATCTACAAAGGCTCCGAAGTCAATCACATTTCTTACGGTTCCCTTCAGGATCATTCCCTCTTTCAGATCTTTCAGATCAAGAACATCGGTACGAAGAACCGGTTTCGGCATCTCCTCACGGGGATCTCTTGCCGGTTTTTCCAGTTCTTTCACAATATCTCTCAGTGTGATCTCACCCACTCCAAGCTCTTCTGAAAGTTTTTTATAATCGCTGATCTTACGGGAAATTCCGCTGAGCTTTCCTCCGGCAATGTCCTCAGTGGTAAATCCCATTTTTTCCAGAAGCTTCTGAGCCGCCTCATAGCTTTCCGGATGTACGCTTGTAGAATCAAGAGGATTTTTGCCGCCTGTGATCCTGGTAAAGCCGGCGCACTGTTCAAATGCTTTCGGTCCGAGCTTCGCCACCTTCAAAAGCTCCCTTCTGCTGTTAAAACGACCGTTTTCTTCTCTGTATGCCACGATATTTTTTGCAATGGCCTTACTGATTCCGGAAATATACTCCAGAAGGGAGGCGGAAGCCGTGTTCAGATCCACGCCCACTTTATTTACACAGTCCTCTACCACTCCGCCAAGAGCTTCTCCCAGCTTCTTCTGGTTCATATCATGCTGATACTGTCCCACGCCAATGGATTTCGGATCGATCTTCACAAGCTCTGCAAGAGGATCCTGAAGCCTTCTTGCAATAGAAGCCGCGCTTCTCTGCCCTACATCAAAATTAGGAAATTCCTCTGTGGCAAGCTTACTTGCAGAATATACAGAAGCTCCTGCCTCGTTGGTGATCACATAGGAAACCTGCTCCGGGATCTCCTTCAGAAGCTCCACAATGATCTGTTCTGACTCTCTGGATGCTGTTCCGTTGCCCAGAGAGATAAGAGAAATATTATATTTTCTGATCAGCTTTGTCAGTGTGTCCTTTGCTGCACGGATCTTGGCCTCAGAAGTAGGAGCTGTAGGATAGATCACTGTTGTATCCAGGACCTTTCCCGTAGCGTCCACTACTGCCAGCTTACATCCGGTACGGAAGGCAGGATCCCATCCCAGAACCACCTTGCCCATGATCGGCGGCTGCATAAGAAGCTGCTCCAGATTTTTTCCAAATACATGAATGGCTCCATCTTCTGCTTTTTCTGTAAGCTCACTTCTGATCTCACGTTCAATGGCCGGAGCGATCAGACGCTTGTAGCTGTCCTCCACAACCTCTTTCAGAACAGGAGTCGTCTTGGGATTGTCCTTTTTGATCACCTGACGGGTAAGCCATCCCAGGATCTCTTCCTCAGGCGCATTGATCTTTACGGTAAGGATCTTTTCTTTTTCTCCACGGTTCAGCGCAAGAACTCTGTGGCCTGCAAGCTTTTTCACCGGCTCCTCAAACTCATAATACATCTCGTATACAGAGCTTTCCTCCGGCTTTCTGGCAGAAGAAACAACGGTTCCCTTCTGTGCGGTCAGCTTACGGATATAGATTCTGTAATCTGCCTCATCAGAAATATGCTCTGCCAGAATATCTTTTGCTCCGTCAAGGGCAGCCTTTACATCTGCAACGCCTTTTTCTTCGGATACAAAAGCTTCAGCCTCTTTTTCAGGCGCTTTATCTGTCATCTGAAGCATCAGGATATTTGCCAGCGGCTCCAGTCCTTTTTCTCTTGCAATAATAGCCCGGGTACGCCGTTTCGGCCTGTACGGACGGTACAGGTCTTCTACAACCACAAGTGTCCGGGCTTCAAGAATCTGTTTTTTCAGCTCCGGCGTCAGTTTTCCCTGCTCCTCAATACTTCCGATCACCTGATTTTTCTTATCTTCCAGGTTTCTCAGATACAGAAGTCTCTCATGGAGAGAACGAAGCTGCTCGTCATTTAAGGAACCTGTTGCTTCCTTACGGTAACGGGAAATAAACGGAATGGTGCAGCCCTCATCGATCAGCTTCACCGCAGCTTCCACCTGCCACTTTTCTACACTCAGCTCCTTTGTAATTATCTGAATAATATCCATATTTTCCTCCAGTTGTTTTGTTCGCATCTATTTCTCACGAAAATATTTTTATCAGAATCTACGCCTCTGAATTATAATCATCTCCTGTGCGCTGTTCCTGTAACTCTTTATCTGCAGCAGTATCTTCCAGTTCTTTCGGAATCCAGTCTGCCACCTCATGCATATGTTTTTTATGAGTTTCTTTCAGCTCTCCGGTCACATCCATATAGAATATAGTATTTGTGGCGTATATATATGGCATTACCCACAATAAGCCCACATACAGAAACAGTATGGAAAGAAACATCAGAGGAATAAAGCTGATCTGCAGCACAAGATACTGCATCATATGTCCCTTCATCAGAGACGCGCTTTTTTTCAGAGCCTCTCTCCCCTTCATCTGCGGATTATCTGCAAGGATATAAAATGCCATGGCAAAGGGAAGTTTAATCACAACTCCCAGAACTGTTGCTGCCAGCGCACTGTACATAATCGGCTGACTCCATTCCAGCACTGCTTCCATTGTCTCTGCTGCCGGAGCAGTCATGTTTACCATATAATAAAAGGGAATCATAAGAACCGTATCGATCAGCGCCATGATCAGGGCAGCCGACAATACTCCGTCTGATCCTTTTTTAAACATATAGATCAGATTTCCGAATCTGTACTCCCGTCCACGGGCCATGTTCAGAAGCATAAAATTATATCCTGTACTGATCACCATGGAAAGCAGAGAAACAATAAACAGAAAAGCTTCTCCCAGAAGCCATGCCAGAAAGGAATCTCCGGGAAAAAGTTTAATTGCAGCCATTGTTCCTATTGTATTTAATGCCGGTGCCGCCATCATTGCCAGAATGGCAATTCCCCATTTTCCACTTAAAAACTGCTTTGCACAGGCTTTCCAGTAACGTCTGTTTCCAATCATTTTCAACCCTCTCTTTCTTCTGCTATTTAGATACTTTAGCACGAATTAATAAAAGTGTCGATATTTTTTTACGATTTGCGAAAGTTTTGTCCCGGTCCCATGAAAGCTGCAGTTCTTCTTCACCACAGGAAAACCGCTTATCCGATCAGATCAGATAAGCGGCCAGATATACTATTCTTCGTCCATTTCGTGATGAACCGTAATACTTGCAACCTTTGTGGTACTTTCCTCCTCGTTAAACCAGAACTGTACCGAATGTTCCAGTTTCGAATCCTTATCAGGATAAATGGTAAGATAGTTGTCTTCGTCTTCGTAAAGGTATCCTCTCTCTCCGGCCTTTGCAATCAGTTCACTCTTATCAGCGCCAAGAGTAATATTCTCTGAAAGCTTCAGCGCAAGAACCTCCGGGTCATAGGAGCCAAAATCAAGTTCTGTCACAAAGCAGTTTTCAACAGAGGTTGCATTTTCTGTCAGATTATAAACGGAAAAACTCACGGTCTGGTTATCTTTCATCATATCAATAAATTCCAGGCCGACTCCCTCTACAAAGGCATCCTCTGCCACATCCTTCATTTCCCAGCCGTTATCCAGAAAGGCGGAAACGGGAGCCGGAAGCCGATAAAGATTTCCCATGAACTCTACTTCCGGATCCATAAAATCACTTCCCAGAGCTGCCGGAGTCTGATAATTTGTCACAATCTCCGGTACTTCTGTACTGACACTGCCTTTATCGAAACCTTCCGGTTCTTTAAAGTTCCTGATATCAGCCTGAAGAAGTGTATTGGTTTCTTTATAAACATAAAGCTCCACACGTTCATAGGTATCCTTCTGGTAAGTCATTTTTGTATAGAGATCTGAATCATAGGTATCGCTTGGTTCTCCATATGCTGCTTTAATATCGTCCACATTGGAAACTCCCATGGAAATACCGCCCGGAAGCTTCACCGGATTGGCAGTCAGATCAATGTCACCCCAGCTCATGTCAAACTTGATGCCGGCTACCAGGCAGTCGGAAACAGCCGCCTCATTAATGCCGAAATTCATCATATCTGCATAAACGCTTGCTTCACCGTTGTTAAATGTCACCATTGTATATGATCCTGGGGGAACCATGGTATCCGGACTGTCATTTTTACTGAGCGTCCATCCAAGAACTGTAAAATCTTCATATTTCACAGGAAGCTGTATGAGATTACCTGCATATTCTGCCTGAAAACTGTAAACATCTGTACCAAGCGCTGTCTGAACCGCTGCTGTTTCCTCTGACGGAGCAGCCTCCCCGCCTGATGTTTCTTCCGCAGCCGCTTCTGTTGTCTGTTCTGCCGCCCAAGCCATTGAGGGAACACCGGCAGTCATGCATCCGGCAAGCAGAAATGCTAGATACTTTTTCCTCATAGATTGATCCTCCATTGGTCATTTTCCCCATTATATCTGAATCCAGAAGTTTTTTCCAGTATTTTTTCACAATTTTATCTGTGTTTGATGTATGTTTTTGTCCTTTATGTCAAAATATACTGTAACAGGATCGGAAGATTTTTCTTCTATGCAGATCAGACAGTTCCTGCTCTTTCAGTCTGCCAGATTAAAGGCATCGTGTACTGCATTCATTGCCCGGATGCCGTCTTTTTCATTAATGAGAACGGTCACACGAATCTCTGAAGTGGAGATCATGTTAATATTTACCCCTTCATTATACAGGCTTTCAAACATTTTTGCCGCCACGCCCGGATTGCTCATCATACCGGCTCCTACGATGGAAAGCTTTGCAACATTTCTCTCTGAATGGATTTCTTTATATCCCAGTCTTGCCTGGTGTTCTTCCAGAGTTGCCACAGCCTCATCCAGATCCTTTCCGTCCACTGTAAAGGAAATGTCCTTTGTTCCTGCACGTCCGATGGACTGCAGAATCACATCAACGTTAATATTTTTCTTTGCAAGAACATCAAAAAGCTTAAACGCCACGCCCGGCACATCTTTCAGACCAATTACTGCAATTCTCACTGCCTCTGTATCAAGGGCAACTCCACTGATCAGCATTCTCTCCACTGTTACTTCCTCCTTTACAACAGTTCCTTCACTTGTATTCAGACTTGAACGTACCACAAGAGGTACACCGTATTTTTTAGCCATTTCCACAGAACGGTTGTGAAGCACTCCCGCTCCCAGTGTTGCCAGATCAAGCATTTCATCATAGGTGATTTCTTTCAGCTTTCTTGCTGACGGCACTTTACGGGGATCAGCTGTATAAACTCCGTCCACGTCTGTATATATCTCACAGGCATCTGCATGCAGAGCTGCCGCAAGGGCAACTGCCGTGGTATCAGAGCCTCCTCTTCCCAGAGTTGTATAATCATCATATTTATCAATCCCCTGGAATCCGGTTACCACAACGATCTTACGGCTGTCCAGCTCTCTTCTGATACGCTCTGTATCAATTCGTTTCAGTCTGGCATTGCCATATACGCTTGTGGTATGCATAGCTACCTGAAAAGCATTCAGGGATACCGCCGGAACGCCCAGGCTGTCCATTGCCATGCTCATAAGAGCTACAGACATCTGTTCTCCGATAGTAAAAAGCATATCCATTTCTCTCTTTGGCGGCTTTTCACTGATATCCTGCGCCATGGTGATCAGCTCATCTGTGTACTTTCCCATTGCAGAAAGCACCACTACTACATCATTTCCATTTTTATAATCCTCGATACACCTGCGGGCAACATTAAAAATACGTTCTTTATTTGCCACCGAGGTGCCTCCGAATTTTTTTACAATTAACATAATTTTCCTCCGAAAAGATATTTCATCATATCCCAGCCGTGTTCTACTTTGATTCCGCTTTCCAGTGCTTCCTTTTCATTATAATGCCAGTTGTGGCTCCGGGGAGCTGTGCTGTCATAAAGAAGATACGGTACCGGCTCTGCCACATGTGTCCGCACCTTCACAGGCGTAGGATGATCCGGAAGGATCAGCATCCGGTAATCCTCTCCCGATGCGTCCAGTCCCTCTTTCACCAGGCGTATCAGCCTCTGATCAAGATATTCTATGGATTGGATCTTGCGTTCAACGCTTCCCTGATGCCCCATTTCATCCGGCGCTTCCACATGAATATACGCAAAATCGTAACCTTCCTCTGTCAGAGCCTTTACCGCAGCCCGGGCTTTCCCTTCATAGTTGGTATGAAGCCCGCCGTTTGCTCCTTCCACGATCCTGCAGTCCATTTCTGCTCCCGCTGCAATTCCCTTCAGAAGATCCACAGCAGAGATCATCACTCCCTTTTTGTGATAGATCTTCTCAAAGGATGTAAGGATGGGCTTTGTGCCTGCGCCCCAGAACCAGAAGCTGTTTGCCGGGTTCAGTCCCTGCTCTTTCCGTTTCCGGTTCAGCGGATGAGCCTTCAGGATCTCATAGCTTTTTTTCTGCATGGACAAAAGCATTTCATCCTCCGGCAGATAATTTCCGACCCTCTGTGTCAGCACATCATGAGGCGGTGTAAGCTCCAGATTTTTTCCATTTTCCCACACAAGACAGTGACGATAGCTGGTTCCCACATAAAAACTGCAGTTTTCATTTTTCAGCTCCTGGCACACATCTCTGAGAAGAATTGCCGCGTCCTCTGTACTGATCTCTCCGGAGCTGTGATCCAGAATTCTCTGTTCCTCATAAGGAACATCCTCCTCTGTCAAAGTCACAAGATTGCAGCGATAAACCACATCGCTTTCCTTCATATCCACTCCGATGCTCAGAGCCTCCAGAGGAGATCTCCCTGTGTAATATTTCCTGGGATCATAGCCCATCACCGAGAGATTTGCCGTATCACTTCCCGGCGCCATTCCTTCAGGTATGGTGGAAACAGTTCCGATTTCGGACATTCCCGCCAGTTCATCCATACATGGGGTAACGGCGCAGGAAAGGGGTGTTCCGCCATTCAGACTTTCCATTGGCCAGTCTGCCATTCCGTCTCCCAAAACCACAACATATTTCATAATTACCTCCTCGCTGCCTGTTATTTCCAGACATTCAGGTACACTTCTGAGTACTGTCTCCCGGCTGCCCGTTGTCTCAGGTGCACTTCAGCTCAGTCTTTTACACGAATCATGGAAACCACTTTTCCATTCAGACGGGCTGCTTTTTCTTTATATTCAGCCTGCTTCATCACAGAAGTCACAAATGCAAACTCTCCCGGAAGCTTTTTCAGATTAACGATCTCGACCTTTCCGAATACTTCCTCCACCTGCTCTACAGTAGCTCCTTTTACCCGTACAAAAAATCTTCCCGCAACCTGATCCAGCTCCATCAGATGAAGCGGTCTGCTGGTCCAGTTTGTCATAATATTTCTGTGAAGATGTTTTGCCTCGTCCACAACGTCAGCCACAACAGCGCTTGCTGTTGGCAGCTTGCCTGCGCCGCTTCCATAAAACATGGCGTCGCCAAGAACATTTCCATGTACAAACACACTGTTGAATACTCCGTTGACGCTGTACAGCGGACTGTTTTTGCCCAGAAGGAACGGAGCTACCATCGCATAAAAAGAATCATTTCCTACCTTACGGCTGGTTGCCAGAAGCTTGACTGTCATTCCCAGCTCTGCCGCATACTCCATATCTTCCGGTGTAACCTTTGTAATGCCCTCCGTATAAATTTCTTCATAATTAAGGAATTTTCCATAGGCAAGTGAAGAAAGAATGGCAATTTTACGGCATGCATCATAGCCTTCCACATCCGCTGTGGGATCCGCCTCTGCATATCCCTTTTCCTGAGCCTCTTTGAGAACCGCATCAAACTCAGAGCCTTCTGTGCTCATTTTATAAAGCATATAGTTTGTTGTTCCATTGAGGATTCCGGTGATCTCATCGATCTCATCTGCTGTAAGAGAGGAATTCAGAGCACGTATAATGGGAATACCGCCTCCGCAGCTTGCCTCAAACAGGAAATTAATATCTTTTTGACGGGCAATTTCCATAAGCTCCGGACCATGTTTTGCAACAAGAGCCTTGTTAGAGGTACATACACTCTTCCCGGCCTCCAGCGCACGCTTCACAAAGGTATATGCAGGTTCAATGCCTCCCATAACCTCAACAACGATATCTACCTCCGGATCATTGGCAATGATCTCATAATCATGAACCAGAATCTCCTGAACAGGATCTCCCGGGAAGTCTCTGAGGTCCAGTACATATTTGATATTGATCTCTGCGCCGGCCCTTTTATTAATGCTCTTATGGTTTGTGTTGATAACCTCAACGACACCGCTGCCTACTGTGCCGTATCCTAATACTGCTATATTTACCATATCTTCCTCCCATATAAGTTTCTTCCGGCTGTTTTCTGCTTTTACGCTGCTTCGCAACAGCCTTTTCTGTTCGATGGTCCGGCTATTCTCCTCCCTGAAGCTTCAGATAATGAATACCTTCAGTTCTCTCAATATCCTCCACCATAGCCTCTGCATCTCCCCTTCCCGGTAGGATATCCACACTTAAAGTCAGCGTGGCCACTCCGTTAATGGGAATACTCTGGTGAATGGTAAGAATATTTCCGTGAAACTTTGCTATAGTCTGAAGAACTGCGGACAAAAGTCCGGGCTCGTCGTCCATCTGTATAATAAAGGTAATTGTTTTTCCCCTTGCCTGTTCATGAAAAGGAAAAATATCATCCTTATATTTATAAAAAGAACTGCGGCTGATCCCTGTCTGCTCTGCCGCCTCCTGAACCGTACTGACCTTTTCCGAATCAAGGAGGCGCTTTGCCTGTACTACCTTCAAAAGTACTTCAGGAACCGCCCTTTCTTTTACTACATAATATTTATTTTTTTCTGTTGTTTTTTCCATGTCCTTTCTCCTGTATGTGATAAAAAGATATCCCCCGAAGGGATGTCCGTTTCAAAAAGACACCTGTTTTCCTACGAGGGATATGTTATCACACCTGAGTACAGTCTGCAAGTATTTTTTGCAGGGCACTCATAAAGAGAGGAGCATAAGCTACTGTGAACGTTACTATATTACTCCGCTTTCTTTGACAGAGCGATCCATTTCAGATATGCATTGATAAACAGATCAATGCCTCCGTCCATCACTGCATCCACATTTCCGGTTTCTTCGTTTGTACGGTGATCCTTCACCATAGTATATGGCTGCATAACATAGGAACGGATCTGATTACCCCAGCCAATCTCCGTTACCTCTCCCCGGATACCGGAAAGCTTTTCCTCCGCCTCCTGCTGCTTCAGAAGATAGAGTTTTGCTTTCAGCATCTGCATCGCTTTATCCTTGTTCATATGCTGAGAACGCTCGTTCTGACACTGTACCACGATTCCTGTAGGAAAATGTGTGATACGGATGGCAGAAGAGGTCTTATTGATATGCTGTCCGCCGGCGCCGCTGCTTCGGTAGGTATCAATACGGATATCTTCATCATTGATCTCCACATCCAGGTCTTTTTTGATATCCGGCATAACGTCACAGGATACAAAAGAAGTCTGACGCTTACCTGCTGCATTAAACGGAGAGATCCGCACAAGACGGTGTACGCCTTTCTCGGATTTCAGATAGCCATAGGCATTCTCTCCGTTTACCTGGAAAGTAACAGATTTTACACCTGCCTCATCGCCGTCAAGATAATCAAGCACCTCCATAGTAAAACCTTTGCGGTCCACCCAGCGGCTGTACATACGGTACAGCATTCCGCACCAGTCGCAGGCCTCCGTTCCTCCTGCTCCGGCATTCAGCTTGATAATGGCGTTTTCACTGTCATACTCTCCTGAGAGAAGTGTTTTTACTCTGATGTTATCAAAATCAGTACGGAACTCATCCAGCATCTCCTGAATTTCAGGGATCAGATCCGGATCGTTTTCTTCGTACCCCATCTCGATCATGGTTTCCATATCATCCATCTGCGTCACCAGATTATGATAGGTTTCCATGTCGTCCTTCATGCTTTTTAATTCTTTCATTTTTTTCTGAGATGTTTCTGCATCATCCCAGAAATCCGGCGCTTCCATCTCGCGCTCTAATTCTTCAACCCGCTTTTCTTTATTAGCCAGGTCAAAGTGAATCCCTCACTTCCACTAATGGTTCTGTGTATGTTGCAAGAATACTCTTGAACTGATCTAACTCAACCACAGCTTCACCTTCTTTCTTTATATTTGTCAAGACAGTGCCGGTTCCGAAAAACCGGTACGTATCAAGTGTTCCTAGCATACCATATCCTGCCCCAAACTTCAAGAGAAGCCGGAAATGACAGTCTTTATATTTCCTGCCTGCAGACCTTAATTCCGCAGGGACCGGCGGAATGTTCCTGTTGCTGCGATCTGCAGATCAACGGTCTACAGATCAATGGTTTCCAGATCCTCCGGAACAAAAATATTTCCCCGGAAGTATTTTTTTCCTTCAGCAGTGTACAGTTCCTTTCTTCTGGAAATATTTTTATCCTCTGTGTGGTACAGAATAAGATTTTTCACCCTCAGACTTTCTGCCAGCTCACAGGCATCTTTCGCCGTGGAGTGATGCTTTTCATAAGGATGAAACTCCTCTGCCTGGTCATAAAGACAAAAAGCCTCATGAAGGAGCCATTTGCTGTTTTCTGCATAGTTTCTTTCACACTCATTGTAGGGCTCGTCCCCACAGCAGGTAAGCTTTTCTCCATCTCCCATATCCATGCAGAATCCGTACTGCTTCGCTTTGGTGGAGCCAATATCAAAAAAAGTCACCTTTTTCCCTATAAGAGTGCGCTCTTCCCCGTCTCCGACCACTTCCATATGCAGCCTGTTCCCTATAAAACACGTCTCTTTTCCGGAAAGAAGCCTGTCTGCCATTTCTTTCAGAATCGCTATTACCTCGTCATGTCCGTAGATCCATGCCTCACCCTGATACTGCCCCTGGCGCATATACTGACAGATCATGCGGATCATCCACACAATTCCCATAAGATGATCCACATGCTTATGGGTTACGAAAATCTCTCTCATATCCATCCAGTCAAATCCGGCATGCTTCAGCTGAGCCAGCAGAGTATTTCCTCCGCCGCCATCCACAAGCAGATGTTTTTTTCCATTCTGAACAACAAAACAGGTATTGTAACACTCTGTCACAAGTGCGTTGCCTGTACCAAGCATTGTAAGCTTCATGAGCTCTCCTCCGTTTCTCTGTAATCTTCCCATATACCGGATGATAATTATGTATATTTTAACATGGACCCTGAAAATCTTCAACGAAAAACGCCGGTTTCTGCTCTGAAGAAACCGGCGCTCTGCAGCACTTGTTTTTTATTGTTTTGTCTTATCGTTTTACCCTGGCTCCTGCGCCGCCCATAACTGCTTCCACTTCTTTTTTATTTACCATAGTGGTATCGCCCGGTGTTGTCATTGCCAGGGCTCCGTGAGCAGCACCGTAATTCACCGCAGTTTCTGCATTTCCTGTAGTCATAAGACCGTAGATCAGTCCGGAAGCAAAGGAATCACCGCCGCCTACACGGTCCATGATCTCCAGTCCCTTATATTCTCTGGACTGATAAATCTGTCCGTCTGCCCAGCAGATGGCGCTCCAGTCGTTGACGGTAGCTGTTTTTACCTCACGAAGTGTAGTTGCCACTGCCTTGAAGTTTGGATAAATTTCTGCCGCATGATTGATCATCTTACGGTAACCGTCCAGATTCAGTTCTTTCAGCTCCGCGTCATTGCCCTCTACCTCAAGTCCGAGACATGCGGTAAAGTCCTCCTCGTTACCGATCATTACGTCCACATATTTTGCAATTTCACGGTTGACCTCCCTGGCTTTTTCCAGACCGCCGATGGCGCTCCACATAGAAGGACGGTAATTCAGATCATAAGAAACAATGGTGCCGTATTTTTTTGCAGTCTTGATAGCTGCCAGAACAGTTTCACAGGACTGTTCAGACAGTGCTGCGTAAATACCACCTGTATGCAGCCAGCGTACGCCCAGCTCACCGAAAATATACTCAAAATCAAAATCCTCAGGTGTTGCCTTGGAAATAGCTGTGTTGGCACGGTCAGAGCAGCCGATGGCTCCACGGATACCAAAGCCTCTTTCTGTAAAGTTCAGACCGTTGCGGCAGGTTCTTCCGATCCCGTCTGTTTCCATCCATTTAATAAGAGAAGTATCCACACCGCCCTGCAGAATAAAATCTTCCATAAGCATTCCCACTTCGTTGTCTGCAAATGCTGTGATCACTGCTGTTTTGAGACCGAAGCAGCGGCGCAGGCCACGGACAACATTATACTCTCCGCCGCCTTCCCATGCGCGGAAGCTTCTTGCTGTGCGAATTCTTCCCTCGCCCGGATCCAGTCTCAGCATAACCTCTCCCAGAGATACTGCGTCAAATGTACATTCTTCTTTTGGTCTTAAATTCAGGTTCATCTTCTCTTCCTCCATTATGATCTGCGCGCCGCTGCCGCAAGTTCTGTTGCTTCTCTTGTCATTTCTGTGATTTTGTCAAATTCTTTGTTTTTGATCATATCGCCTTTTACCATCCAGCTCCCGCCGCAGCAGAGAATCTTGGAAAATCCAAGATAGTCTGTCAGGTTCTTTGCATTTATCCCACCGGTAGGCATGAACTTCAGCATGGTATAAGGAGCTGCCATAGCTTTCAGCATGGCAAGTCCTCCGGCCTGCTCTGCCGGGAAGAATTTTACCACCTTCAGCCCACGTTTTACTGCCTGCGCCACCTCGGAAGGAGAAACGCATCCGGGAAAAACAGGAATATTTTTTTCCATACAGTAATCTACAATCTCCGGATCAAAGCCTGGGCTTACAATAAATTTTGCGCCTGCTGCCACTGCCCGGTCCACCTGCTCTGTGGTCAGAACAGTTCCTGCGCCAACCAGCATTTCCGGATATTTTTCGCTCATAATACGAATAGACTCTTCTGCCGCCTCTGTGCGGAAGGTCACCTCTGCACAGGGAAGTCCGCCTTTTATCAGGGCTTCTGCCAGAGGAGCCGCATCGTCTGCATCATCAAGAACGACTACCGGAACTACTGCATATTCATAAAACTGCTCTTCAAGTGTTTTCATTATTATCCATTCCTTTCTGCTATCTTTTTATATCAAAACTCATATCCATAAGACTTCGGATGGTATCCACATCATCCGTAATGTTTCCATCTCCATGAATGGTATGTTTAATGGCGCTGCTGGCAACTGCAAAATTCACCATATCCAGCGGTTCATATCCTTTCATCATGGCATAGATCAGACCACTGGCAAAAGCGTCGCCTCCACCTACACGATCCAGGATCTGAAAGGTAAACATCCGGCTCTCATAAGTGCGTCCCTGATACCACATATAGGCCTTTAAGCTGTTTTCGCTTCCATTATGGGCATAACGCACATGTCGGGCAATACATTTCAGGTTGGGATATCTGCGGACAAATTCCTCAAACACTCTCTCCTGCTGTTCAAAATCCGGCTGCATGGGCAAACCGTCTTTCACATCTCCCAGACTGTGATCCTTTTCATCTTTCCAGAGATGATAGGGTTCAATTCCCAGAAGCACATCCACATAGGGCAGACACCGGGTACAGAAATCCCTGGCCTCCTCCCAGGTCCACAGGGTACTGCGGAAATTTCCGTCAAAGCTGACTGTCAGCCCTTTTTTACGGGCAATTTTCAGACAGGTAAGGATCATTTCACGACAGCCTTCGCCAAGAGCCGGAGTAATCCCGCTTAAATGCAGCCATGTATACCCTTCCAGAAGTCTTTCAAAATCATAATGACTGAAATCATATTCTGTAATGGCACTGTGCTTTCTGTCGTAGGTAACCTTGCTTGCCCGGATCCCGTACCCGGTTTCCAGGTAATAGCAGCCCATACGGTGAGTGGGCGTCTCCTCAGGTGTACTGAAGATCACCGGAGCACAGTGCACATCATTGCTTCTCAGCATCCGGACAGCGCTTTTTCCCAGGCTGTTATTGGGAACAACGGTAAAAAAAGTGCTGTCTATGCCAAGGTTCGCAAGCGCCAGCGCAATGTTTGCTTCACTTCCGCCGTAGCTTGCCTCAAAACTGGAGGCCATTCGGATTTTTTCATGGTTGGGAGGGGTCAGGCGAAGCATGATCTCTCCTATGGTAATGAATATGTGCGTATTTTGACCAGAATTTTTTACTTCCATAATTGCCTCCTGTAAAAATCTATTCCAGATAAGCGCCCTTCATGGGGCTTACCGCATGCTGACTGAATAAACGAAGCACGCCTTTTTTGTATTTGGGTTCACGGGGCTGCCAGTTTTTGCGGCGTTCTTCCAGAATCTCATCAATTTCTTCCATAGATCTGCGCTGACCTTTGACTCCGATAATGTTCAGCTTACGGGCCGGAACATCAATCTCGATCAGATCTCCTTCCTCTACCAGAGCAATGGGACCGCCTTCAACAGCCTCAGGGCTGCAGTGTCCAATAACCAGTCCTGTGGATGCCCCGGAAAAGCGACCGTCTGTGATCAGGGCAATGCTTCTTCCAAGTTCTTTATCGCTGCTGATCGCCTCAGAGGTATAAAACATCTCCGGCATTCCGCTTCCTTTCGGACCCTCGTAGCGGATAAATACTGCATCGCCTTTCTGTACCCTGTGATGAAGCACTGCATCCAAACACTCTTCCTCACTGTCAAAGGGTCTTGCGTTCAGAACTGCCCGGAACATTTCCTTTGGACATGCAGTGTGCTTGATCACTGCTCCCTCCGGAGCCAGATTTCCTCTGAGAACGGCAATGCTTCCGTCCGTTCCGATGGCATTATCATAAGAACGGATAATATCCTCTCTGGTAAGATTTACATTGTAGCGTCTGTTAAATTCGTGAAGCCATCTCTCACATTTTTCATAGAAACCGTTTCTTCGGAGTTCCTCCAGGTTTTCACCAAGGGTTTTGCCTGTAACAGTCATAACGTCCAGATGCAGATGCTCCTTAATTTCTTCCATAATTGCAGGAACACCTCCTGCATAGTAGAAGCACTCTGCCGGCCACCGACCGGCCGGACGTACATCCAGAAGATAACGGGCATTTCTGTGCAGCCGGTCAAAGGTATCTCCTGTGATCTCAATGCCAAACTCATGGGCAATGGCCGGAATATGAAGAAGGCAGTTGGTGCTTCCGGATACAGCCGCATGAACCAGAATGGCATTTTCAAAACTTTTTTCTGTGACGATCTCGCTTGGACGCATCCCCGGCATAGTTGCAAGCTTTACTGCCTGCTCTCCTGCCTGCCTTGCATATTCCAGAAGATCAGGACTTGTTGCAGGCATCAGAGCACTTCCCGGAAGAGCAAGTCCCAAAGCCTCTGCCATAATCTGCATGGTGGACGCAGTTCCGATAAAAGAACATGCGCCGCAGCTTGGACAGGCGTTGCACTTGGCCCACTCCAGCTTTTCCTCATCAATTTCTCCCCGTTCATATTTTGCGCTGTACATGCCAAGCTGCTCCAGAGTAAGCATCTCCGGTCCGGCATTCATGGTTCCGCCCGGAACCACTACCGACGGTACATCTGCTCTTGCCAGACCCATCAGATTTCCCGGCATCCCCTTGTCACAGCTTGCCAGATAAACGCCTGCATCGAAAGGAGTTGCATTCGCATGAATTTCAATCATATTGGCGATCATTTCCCGACTTGCCAGACTATAATTGATTCCGTCTGTTCCCTGGCTTTCTCCGTCGCAGATATCAGTACAGAAATAACGTGCGCCATGACCTCCGGCCTTTTCAATTCCTTTACGGACTTCCTCCACCAGAATATTCAGATGTCCGCTTCCCGGATGGCTGTCTCCAAAAGTACTTTCAATAATCACCTGGGGCTTGGAAAGATCTTCCGGCTTCCAGCCTGTTCCAATACGAAGAGGATCCAGCTCAGGAGCTATTTTTCTCATTTCCTGACTTACTAATTTCATCACAATCTTCCTTTCTTTTTCCCTGACAGAAAATCTGTGTTCAAACAGTTTCCGTCACTTTATTATGCAAACATAGAAATAATCAACGCTACGATAAATCCGGTCACACCTACCAGGGTTTCCATAATAGTCCATGTTTTCAGGGTTGTCTTTTCATCCATTCCCACCAGCGATTTTACCAGCCAGAAACCGGAATCATTAAAGTGGGAGCAGACAGTTGCACCGCCTGCTACTGCCGCTGTAGTACATGCAAGATACAGCGGGGAAAGCTCTGCAATTCCCGGAAGGGCTGCTACGATCCCTGCTGCCATTGTCATGGCAACTGTAGAAGAACCAACGCTGATCCTTACAAGAGCCGCTACCACAAAGGCTACTACTACGATCGGAAGGTTTGCAGAAGAAACTGCGTCTCCGATTACTTCGCCAAGTCCGGAATACTGCAGCATATAGCGGAGCACACCGCCGCAGGCAGTTACCAGAAGGATAAGACCTGTAGGCTCCAGAGATTTTGTCATAACCTTTTCCAGCTCTTCAGTTGTATAGCCGTGTCTGATTCCAAGAATAAACATTGCTGCCACTGTTGCGATCAGAAGGGCTACAAACGGCTCTCCCAGAAAAGAGAACACCGGTGCCAGCGCGCTGAGCGCCGGAACAACTCCACAGACAGAGTCCATAATAATCAGTACAAGAGGAATCAGAATGATTCCGACAATAGTCCAGAAATTCGGCAGCTTTGATTCATCAATATCGTTCTGCTCTGCCACATGTTCCGGAACAGGGATCATATATTTCTTTCCGCAAATGGAACCCCACACAGGACCTGCTACGATCATTGCAAAAACTCCGCAGAAAATGCCTACTATAATAACCCATCCAAGGTCTACGTTCAGCATGGTTGCCACCAGGACCGGCCCCGGTGTAGGCGGAATAAAGGCATGACCAACTGCAAGTCCGGCAATAAGGCCTATGGAGATCGCGCCAATGAGAATGGCTACCATTGCCTGGATTTTAAACTTAATGATGAGTACGAGTAAAATTACCAGTCCAATCAGTGCCGCTGCAACCAGCCGTACAGGGTTCAGTGCAGTACCTTCTATAGACATAAATAAAATCCTCCTTTGTTGATATAACGCATTTTTCTCGCTCAACATCTGACGTCTTATGTTGTTTGCCCTCATTATAGGATTCCCCATTTTTCCCGTCAATATATGTGATGTATTTAAATTCTTTTCTGTTTTTTACACAAAAAAAGCGATTATTTCCAAGAATAATCGCTTTGTTTTTTGTACATTATGTCCATATACTTTTTTAAGTCGTCTTTCCGTCCTTTTAAACGTCAGATGTTTTTTCCATATCCTTACTGTTCCGCTCACAGATGATCTTCATGATCGTCTGCCGGTTATAGGTCAGATGAGTGATCATTGCGCATCTGGCCCCTACAGAATCCCGGGCAAGAATCGCTTCCGTAATGGCTCTGTGGGTACGGATTGTTTCATCTCTCAAAAGTCTGTGTGTAACATTCGCAAAGGTAAGCACTGCTGTATGAATCACCGGAAGAAGAAGCTCCACTACCTGATTTTTGCTGCATTTAGCAATAAAAGTATGAAATTCAATATCCTTTTTTATGTGGTTATGCCCGCCCAGATACAATTCTTCCGTCTCATCACAGAGCTTTTTCAGCTGAAGGAGGTCCTCTTCTGAGGCGTTTTTGCAGGCAATAGAGGCAATTTCCGGCTCAATCATGAGTCTTACCTCAAACAACTGCAATGCCAGCTCATATTTGTCTTCTATTTTCCCAAATCCTAAAGGATCCTCCGCCAGAGAATTGGTGTTGATCACATAGGTTCCGGAGCCTCTGCGCACCTCCAGGATCCCTCTGGATACAAGTCCTTTTACTGCTTCCCGGACAGTACTCCGTCCCACACCGAATTTCTCTGCCAGCTCAAATTCATTGGGAATTTTCTGTCCTGGTTTTATAGGTTCCTGAAGGATGTATTTCATCAACTCATCCTCTGTCTGAGCGCCTAATGATTTTCTGTCCTTTTTCTCATAGTGATACATTGTTTCTCCAATCCCTTATACATATCTTTCATCTGTTTGTCTGATAACAGTATAGCATAAACGATCAGGAGAAAAAACTCTCCGCAACCCTCATGTCAGCAATATATCCAACACTTCCGGTCATATAAATGTCCCCGTTATCAGTAATATCGATCTGGATCATTCCGCCGGGCTGGTTCACATTCACACGACTCTCCACCATTCCCAGACGATAGGCGGTCACTGCTGCGGCGCAGCTTCCGGTACCGGAGGCTTTTGTATAACCGGAACCTCTTTCCCATATCTCAATATCCAGATTTCCTGTGTCAATCTTACGGCAGATCTGGAGATTCATTCTTTCCGGAAATTCGTCTGCATTTTCCACATAAGGACCCAGATCCTTTACCAAATCCTTGCTGACCTTATCCATAAAGATAATGCAGTGAGGATTTCCTACTGTCAGACAGGTTGCTTTATAATCCTTTCCATGGAAAGAGAAATCCTCATTGATAACTTCACGAACCTCTCCTGTTACAGGAATTTCCTTTGACAAAAAGGAGGCCTTCCCCATGTTTACACGAAATTCTGTCGCGCGGCTGTTCAGACATTCTACCTCGATGGGACCGGCCAAAGTTTCAATGGAAAACTTCTTTTCTTTTACATATCCCTGATCCATAAGATATTTTGCAAAAATCCTTACGCCGTTTCCACTGATCGCAGCCTCGCTTCCGTCTGCATTAAAAATATGCACGCCTGTTTTGCCATTGATTTCTACAGGTCCGTACAAAACACCGTCTGCCCCCAGACCAAATCCTCTCTGACACATCAGGGCAATCTTTTTCCCCTGAAGCTGTACACGATTTTTATTAGGATCCAGAACCAGATAATCATTGCCAAGTCCCTGATATTTCACCATTGTAATGCAGCCTGCCATCTTAAAACCCTCCATTGAATCTTATGTTCACCTTTATTCTGTTATTATTATATCTGATATTTTTTTCTATGTATATAGGATAAAATGCCTGTTGCATTGCAAAAACTGCTTTTATATTCCTGCCCCCTGCCCCTGTCAGTGTGATTGATGCTTACTACCTTCACAGTAACTCAGTCTGATCCTCATCTGGTTTTTTCTCTTGCAGTCATTCTTCATCTGCGATAAACTGACTGTAAATAACACCAGGAGCTGAAATATATGAAAACCTCTTCATACCATCCGGATACCCTTCCCGTTTCCCGGGACTCAGAGCAGGAAAACAATTATTCCATACCTGTCCAGAAAGAAAAAACAGGATATTTAAAAGAGGATTTCCGGTTGTTTCATATTAAAGACCAAACTGAAAAAGAATATTTTTACCATTATCATGATTTTCATAAAATCATTGTTTTTCTCTCTGGAAAAGTCACCTATCATATAGAAGGAAAAGCCTATCATCTGAAGCCCTGGGATATTATCCTTGTAAGCCGGGGGGCTATTCATATGCCTGAAATTGACTTTTCTCTTCCTTATGAACGGTTTATTCTGTGGATCAGAAACGATCTTCAGACATCCGAACTGAATACCTGCTTCCAGAAAGCAAATGACCGCAGCTTCAGCCTGATCCGTCTGGACACCCGGCTTATGGAGCAGATAAAATCCATTCTCTATGAACTGGAAACTGCGATCTCCGGCACTCAATTCGGAGATCAGCTTCTGAAACAGGCTCTTTTCACTGAGTTCATGGTTCATGTAAACCGCATTTTTCTGCAAAAACAGTACATTACTGATCAGAGATCCTATTCCTCTGATTCCCATGTGGAACAGCTTGTGGCATATATCAACCAGAATCTTGAGCAGGATCTTTCCATTGACGCTCTGGCAGCCCGGTTCTTTTTCAGCAAATATCATATGATGCGGAAATTCAAAGAAGAAACCGGCTGCACCATCCACAGCTATGTTACAAGCAAACGGCTTCTCCTTGCCCGTTCCCTCATCGCCCGGGGAACACCTGTTATGAAAGCCGCTCTTCAGAGCGGCTTCAGGGATTACACCACTTTTTCCCGGGCCTATAAAAAGCAGTTCCGCCAGCCTCCTGCCCGGAATCAGTAGCCTATAACAGCTTGCGTGAAATAGCCTGGGAAGTTGCATCTCTTGCTGCTGAATTTTCATCTGTATTCTGGCTGCAGTATGCATTAAATAAGCAGTCGATCAAAAACATCTGACCGATTTTTGCCGCTATGGAGCCGGACTGCAGAGGATTTTCATTATAGCCGCAGATAAGAGAAACGTTTGCATAACTGGCAGCCAGTGATTTACGAAAATGCGTAATAAGAACAATGGGAATATGGCGTTCTTTTGCCAGATCCAGTACTTCCTGCATATCTCTGGTAGAACCGGAATAAGAGAAAAACAAAATCACATCTCCGGGAGTGAGAAGCGCAGTCGCAATGGTCTGCATATGGGAATCCTCAATATGAATAAACTTGGGAGTTACTGTTGCAAACAGCGCCCAGGCTTCCTTTGCAGTTACCATACTTCCCCCCTGTCCAAAACAATACACATGTCTTGCCTGCACAAGCAGATCCACTGCCAGTTTCAGAGAAAGAGTATCCAGTTGAAAAATCGTCTCATTAATAGACGAAAGATAAGAGTCTCTCAGGTTACGGCACATCTTTTCCAGAGACCCACTGTCGCTGACAGCCAGAAGCGCATCTTCAGAATCAGCGGCCGTATTCGCCCGTTCTGATTTTGCAAGAGCCAGTTTCAGCTCATGATATCCATTTAATCCCAGCATACGGCAAAACCGGGTAATAGTCGCTTCCGATACACCGGAATTTTCAGCCAGCGATGTAATAGATAAATATTGAGTTTCTGCAGTATTAGACAAAATATAATTTGCCAGCTTCTTTCCGGAACGGGTCATAGAATTATACTGTTCTGTCATTGCGTCTAAAATAGAATCCGTCATGAGTCTGCCTCCTGATTTCTTTATAATAAATCTCCAAAACCTTATTTTCCTAACAAAAAGTATAATATAAATTATTTTCCTCCGCAACTGATAAAGAAAAGTATTTTCAGAAATCATAAAATTAATTATAATATTGATAAAACAATATTATTGGAGGGTATGACTATGAAAAAACATGTAGTTTGTTTTGGTGATTCCAACACTCACGGCTATTGTGCCAAAACCGGAGGACGATTTGATGAAAACCAGCGCTGGACCTGTCTTCTGCAAAAAAAGCTGGGAGACCAGTGGCTGATCCTGGAAGAAGGTTTAAGCGGCCGTACTACCACCTTTGACGATCCGATCCACGAGGCGCTCAGCGGTCTGGACTATATTTATCCATGCCTTATGAGCCATGAGCCTGTAGATCTGCTGATCATTATGCTTGGTACAAATGATACCAAAGAACGTTTCGGCGCTTCTGCCGAATGTATTGCGCTTGGCCTGAAGCGTCTGATCTCCAAAGCAGTTTCCACAACTGACTGCTGGAAAAACGGCAGGCCTTCTATCCTCATTGTAACGCCTCAGAATATTGACAAACGCTATGAAACTTCCGAGGTAGGAGGAACCATGGGAAAAGGCTGCGCAGAAAAATCTCAGAAGCTTGCGGAAGAATACAAAAAGATCGCAGATTTGACGGGCTGTGCATATCTGGATGCAAACCAGGTGGTTACTGCTGAACCAAATAATGTAGATTTCATGCACCTTACAGAGGAAGGGCACCGACAGCTTGCAGAAGCTCTTTCAGAGATCATCCCTGAAATTTTGTCCTGTGATACTACGCTGTAAATGAAAATTTTTAATTTTTTTACGGAAAATGAAAATTTTTATAATAGTTTTCGCAATATCTATTGACAAAATGACGAAAGCGACTTATATTTTTATTATCAATTTATTAATGATTACCAAGACAGGTAGTCATCCAAATAAGAAGGAGGGTACAATATGACGTATCGAAAAATCTTGGCGCTTTCATTGGCATGCACATTGGCATTCCCTGTAACTGCATTTGCTGCTAAGGATGAAAAAGCTGACAAAGCGACTGACATTACCTTATGGACCTACCCAATCGGAAGCTGGGGCGATGCCGCAACAGTAGACAGTCTGATCGCCAGCTTTAATGAGGCGCATCCTGAGATCAACGTGACAGTAGAGTATCTGGACTACACAAACGGAGATGACCAGATCAACACTGCAATTGAAGGCGGACAGGCACCGGATATTGTTCTGGAAGGACCGGAACGTCTGGTTGCAAACTGGGGTGCAAAAGGATTAATGGTAGACCTTGCTGATCTCTGGACTGATGAAGCCAAAGAAGCTATTTATCCGTCTGTTGAGGCTGCATGCAAAAGCAATGACGGCATATATTATGAGTATCCTCTCTGTATGACTGCTCATACCATGGCAATCAATAAAGACGTTTTTGAAGCTGCAGACGCTATGCAGTATATTGACGAAGAAACCCGCACCTGGACTACAGAGGACTTCAAAAAAGCAGTTCAGGCAGTTTATGACTCCGGCCAGGAAAACGTAGGCGCAGTTTACTGTGCAGGTCAGGGCGGCGACCAGGGAACCCGCGCACTGGTAAACAACCTTTACGGCGGTACCTTTACCAATCCGGAGCACACCGAATACACAGCAAACAGCGAAGAAAACATTAAAGCTCTTGAGCTTCTTTCCGGTATGGACGGAATCAACTTCGACGCTTCTCTCCAGGGCGCAGATGAGATCAACCTTTTCTGCAACGGAACACTTGCAATGGCATTCTGCTGGAACGTAGCTCAGGAAAAGAACAATCTTGAAAACATCGCATTTGATGTTCTTCCAATGGCATTCCCTACAGAAAGCGGCGAGCCTCAGCTCTGCGGCGGTATCTGGGGATTCGGTATCTTTGATAACGGTGATGAGGCCAAGATCGAAGCTTCCAAAACCTTTATCGACTTTATGGCAAACGATGAAAAACAGGTAGTAGAAAGTGTCAAAGCTTCCAGCTACTGGCCGGTAAAAGATATCGGAAACATTTACGAAGACGATGAACTGATGACTGAATATTCTACTTTCGTTGATTACATGGGCGATTATTACCAGGTAGTAGGCGGATGGGCAGAGGCCCGTACCGCATGGTGGAACATGCTTCAGCAGATTGGTTCCGGCACAGATGTTAAGACAGCAGTTGAAGAATTTACTACAACCGCAAATGCAGCAGTAGCTCAGTAATATAACCGAAACTGCAACTGCATATTTGCAAAATGAGAACTCGGGCGCCCTTCCTGCGTTTGCGCGGGAGGGGCGTTTTGTCTCTGTAGGAGTAATAGAAAGGGGGATTTCTCTTGGCAGCAAGTAAGAAAAAAAACGGAGTAAGCAGTAAAGCGCTTACCCGTAGAGAAACCATCGCAGGATATGCGTTTATGCTTCCAAGTCTTGTATTTTTTCTGGGATTTGTCATCTATCCGATGTTCCAGTGTATTATAACCAGCTTCTTTGATTCTACCATGAACCGTGAGGATATCTTTGTAGGCCTTGCCAATTACAAGGAACTGTTTACGGATCCTGTTTTCCTGGGCGCATTAAAAAATACATTTATTATTGTGATTGTATCCGTACCTGTAACCTGTATCTTTTCCCTGTGGGTAGGCTCAGTGCTGAACAATATGACAGGCCCGCTGTGCTCCCTGTTCCGCTGCGTATTCTATCTTCCGGTTGTTACCGGTTCTGTAGCTGTTACTGTTGTGTGGAAATGGATGTTCAATAATTATTACGGTATTTTCAATTATCTCGGCAAATCCACCGGTCTTCTTGAAAAAAATATCAACTGGCTGGGTGATGAAAAATATGCTCTTGGCTGTATCATTCTTATTTTGATCACCACTTCTGTAGGACAGCCTATCGTACTTTATGTATCTGCTCTGAATAATGTGGATCAGTCTCTTGTAGAAGCGGCACAGGTAGACGGCGCAAATCATCTTCAGGTATTCTGGAAGATCAAATGGGCTCAGATCAAACCCACTACTCTTTACATACTGGTTATCACTACCATTAACAGCTTCCAGTGCTTTGCCCTGATCCAGCTTCTTACCAGCGGCGGACCAAACCACAGCACAGACACGATCATGTATTACATTTATCACACTGCATTTAAGCTGTACCGCTACGGATACGGAAACGCAATGGGCGTTGTTCTTGCCATTATTATTGCGGTTCTCTCTGCAATACAGTTTAAAGTAACCAGTGAAAAGTAAGGAGGGGAAGCTATGAAAACAAAATTTACAAAGACAAAATTATATAAAATCCTGGCTTACCTGACTATCATTATTCTGGCTATCGGATTTACATTCCCGCTTTACTGGATCATTACCGGCTCCTTTAAAACGCCCCAGGCGATCAATGCCACAACACCACAGTGGTTTCCGCAGGAATGGACTCTGGCAAACTACGAAAAGCTTTTCAGCAGACAGGTAGCCCCATTATGGGAAATCCACGTTCCATTTACGGATATTGTATTTGCAGGACCTGAAGTTCCGGCTGCAATCCGCTGGATGGGAAATACTATCTTTATGGCAGTAGTTGCCATGCTGCTGACCTGTATCACGGCAGCTATGGCCGGCTATGCCCTGGCAAAAAAACGCTTTGTGGGACGTACCATTATCTTTACACTGATCGTATGCGCAATGGCGCTTCCGAAACAGGTTATCCTGATTCCGCTGATCCGCGAAATGTCGTCGCTGAATCTGTATAATACACTGTGGGCAACGATCTTCCCTATTGTGGGCTGGCCCTTTGGCGTATTCCTGATCAAGCAGTTCGCTGAAGGCATTCCGGGAGAGATGATGGAGGCGGCCCGTATCGACGGCGCAAGTGAATGGAGAACCTTTGCAGACGTGGCTCTTCCAATGATCAAACCAGGTATCGGAGCTCTTGCGATCTTTACCTTTATTAATTCCTGGAACGATTACTTTATGCAGTTGATCATGCTGAGCAGCACCAGCAATCTTACCATTTCCCTTGGTATTGCCAAACTGCAGGCAGAAAACTCTACGGACTTCGGTCTGATCATGGCCGGCGCAGCTCTGGCCGCAATTCCGATCATTGTTGTATTCCTGGCATTCCAGAAATACTTTACAAAAGGAATTACCATGGGCGCTGTAAAAGGCTGATATAAAAAAGGAGGACAATATGAGAGACTTAGAAAAATACAGAGGAATTATTCCGGCATTTTATGCCTGCTACGAGGATGACGGAAGTGTCAGCGCAGAAAGAACACAGGCTCTTACCCAACACCTGATCGACAAAAATGTAAAAGGCGTTTATGTATGCGGTTCCTCCGGAGAGTGTATCTATCAGAGCAAAGAGGAACGCAAGCTCATTCTGGAAAATGTGATGAAGATTGCAAAAGGCAAAATTACCGTAATCGCCCATGTAGCCTGCAACAATACGGCAGACAGCCAGGAGCTTGCAGCTCACGCAGAAAGCCTTGGAGTTGATGCCATCGCTTCTATCCCGCCTATTTATTTCCATCTTCCGGATCATGCGATCGCGCAGTACTGGAATGATATCAGCAGCGCAGCTCCAAATACAGACTTTATTATTTACAATATCCCGCAGCTTGCAGGTGTGGCGCTGAGCATCCCGCTTTATAAAGAAATGCTGAAAAATCCAAATGTGATCGGTGTAAAAAATTCTTCTATGCCGGTACAGGATATTCAGATGTTCAAGGATGTAAAAGGAGACGACTCTGTTGTATTCAACGGTCCGGATGAACAGTTCATTTCCGGACGTCTCATCGGAGCAGACGGCGGGATCGGCGGTACCTATGCCGTTATGCCTGAGCTGTTCCTTGCAGCAGACGAGGCTTTAAAAGCCGGCAATATTGCACGGGCCAAAGAGATCCAGTATAAAATTGACCGCATCATCTATGCAATGTGCTCCTGTCACGGCAACCTGTATGCAGTCATGAAGGAAATCCTTAAAATGAACGGGCTGAATATCGGAGGCGTACGCAAACCGCTGGCGTCCATCATTCCTGAAGACATGCCGCAGATTGAAAAGTGCAGAGAAATGATAAGCACTGCAATCGCCCAGTTATAAAAACATTTAATCCCTGCAAAAACACCGTATACCGGGCATATTTTTACCTGGTATACGGTGTTTTTTCTGACAGCCTCTGCGGTCTGACGCTGTTTACTCTTATATTGGCAGTCATCCCCCGGCTGGCCGGCTTCTCAGTACTGCATATCATCTTATCTGGCTGTTTTTCTCATGGCCTGATATCCGATCATTACTGTCCATACATAAGCGCAGGTTTTAGGAATCATCAGCATTCCAACTGCCGGTACGGTATCTGCCCACAGAACGACAGGAATATAAAATCCAAAGCTCAGCACAATGGTAAGCCACATCCAGCGGAAATCTCTGTCCTTGTGCTCTTTCGCACTTCTGTAAAACAAAACGATCACGATCAGTCCCAGAATGGCAAACGGAATGTTTCTGTAGATTCCCCAGGACAGCGGCGCATCAGCTCTTGTCCAAGCATTCTGCGGAAACAGGCAGAGAATAATACGAAGAGCTGCCATCAGATATACAGCTATTGTAATTTCTTTTTTTCCTTCGATCTTATAGCGGTTTCTCCATACATAATAGAGAAGAATATAAAACACTGTCATTGTAATCGAGGTAATAAATTTACCAATGCCAAGAGCCGCTGTATAATTTTCCAGCCCTGTTGTACATAATGCATATGCCCGGGGAACCAGATGAAAAGCATCTCCGCACCCCAGAGTGACTGCCATAATTCCAAACAGACGATACTGCCTGTCCCCTTTGCTTTGTCTGATCATTTTGATTCCTACGGTAATAACCAGAACAAGATAAACCACATCAAATAAAGTTTCGCCAAAAGCCTGCATAATATTTGTCTCCTTTTCTATAATTTAACAGCATCTCTGTGCTGTTTTTTTCTGTAAGCTGATCTCTCTGAAATAATTTCTGCCAAAAAGAATCCCTGCCAGCAAAAGTGATGCGCCAAGTCCAGAATAAAATACTGCAATGAATATCTCCGGTCCAAGGCCGGACTCTCTGATATAGATTCCTCCTGCCATCATAACCGCCATGATCACAAAAGATTTCACATCAAAGAATTTCAGGAAAAACTGCTTTTCTTCCTTGTATGTCCGTATTCTCTGTGTATGCTTTTTTACCAGCTTTCCAAAAATAAAATACTGAAAAACAGAAAACACCGCAACAGAAAGAATGATGTTTCCCACTGTAACGTATGCAGGATATGCCAACAGTCCTATACGCAGAATGTTGATCCCTGCAATTCCCCATACCAGACATGCGATCATAAGTAAGCTGTTCTTTTTTACTTTGAGCATTTATCTGCCTCCTTTCTGAACATTGTTCATTTTGTTCCCAAATAAGGTGCAGAAAAGTCTGCTTCTGCAATCTGTTCTGCACACAGTTATCAGTAAATCAGTCTTCTGACCATTTCCAGAATAGAACTACTGTCATATTTTTTCTGCAGCATGTTGGCAAGAATCAGAGAAAATACAAGTTCTGCCAGCATTTCTCTGGTAAAACTCTCATCAAAGGCATCCTTACGGATCTTTTTGTCCTGAGCCATCACCATACAAAAGCCCCTGCGCATATGTTCCCAGGACTGCGCCATTAACTGCTGCCCTCCTGTCTTTTCTCCTGCCTCAAAGCCTACGGAGTGCAGAGCAAATAATCCAGGATATTTCTGTTCTCCTTTTTCCAGACTGTCAAATACCCACTGAATACATTCGGTAAAGCTGTCAAAGGCATTCTCATCTGAAAAGTGAAAAATGTCACACCAGATACTTTCTACCGCAGCTGCCATCAAATCTGCTTTTGAATTAAAATAATTGTAAATAGAACCTACTGAAACGCCACATGCTCCGGCAACGCTTCTGATATTCAATGCAGACCATCCCTTTTCCCGGATCAGCTGTCTGCTGGCTTCAAGAATTGCGGTCCTGGAGGTAACAACTGTATTCATTATATACGTCTCCTGTTTCCCTGATCATACATTTAAAACTGTTTCCAATATGAACATTGTTCATTATAATATTCTGTTCTCTTTTTGTCAAGATTTATTTTTCAGGATTACGGCTCCTTTGCCGCATTAACTGCATTTGAATTATGCCATTGTCCGATCAGTCTTTTTTCTCCGGTCTGTGTATCCAGCTCCCACAGCTCCGTATTGTCCGGCATTAGTTCCGGCCGGAACCGCATAAGACAGATTTTATCCCCCAGCTCATAGAAGCCGCCGCCCATATACAGGTGAAATTCTCCCAGGTCATAGCTGGTTTCCTCACCTGTACGTAAATCTTTTCGATACAGCGTTGTATACCCATTGCTTTCCTGTTTGTAATAAAGTCCGGTTCCGCTGACAATGCTTTTTGCCTGCTGATTTCTCAGCAGTATCTCTGTCTCACCGGTCTCAACATCAAAGGAACAGGTTGTATATAAAGAATCCTCCCCCTGTACCATATAATAAAGCTTATGATCCAAAGCCCCCAGCCGAAGGCCGTTTACCCCTGACATTGACCTGATATTTTTATATCCGGGCTCCGAGCAATACCATATCCCGTCTTCCAGAGATGTGGAAAACCAGAAGTTTTCATTTCCCGCTCTGAATCTGTATGGCGGAGCCTCCTGATTTTCCCCTGTGTCCAGATTGATCCTGCGGCTTTTTTGCTCTCCCTTTTCATCTGAAGCAGTATAGTAGATAAATCCCTCATCAATGCACAGAAGCGAGGAAGGATGCGCATTTTCTGCCAGAACCTCCTGTCCGGAACCGTCCGGCTCCATCCGTATGATCGCAGCAGGTTCATTCTCTTCCCCGTTATTTTTTCTCCAGTAGACCTTTCCCTCATATACGGCAATGGCATCCATATAATTTCCTGACAGAGATGTATATCCCTCTGCATCTACATTATATACAGTATAAATATGACCATTACTTTCCCACATTCTTGACGAATACAGCATCTGATCCTGAGCCTGCTCCTGCACATTTTCTGATGCTTCTGCCATTGTGAAGCAGCTCATACTTCCTGCCAGACACAGGGCTGCCAGCCCCACCGCACATAACTTTTTCATTTTTTTCATTTTTTTCATCTTTTATCTCCATGAAAATCTCTGTAATCTGCGGACTATAAATAAGCAAATTTCCAATTTTGCACAATAACCACCGCAATATACGGGCATAAAAAATAAAAACAAATTCCCACGCTGTCAGATACTCTTTACAGTTCTCAGACAACGTGGGAATCTTTTTCTTTTTCATTCGCACCGAACAATTTTATTTTAGCAGCTTTTTACCTGTTTTCAAGGTGTGGCAGTATTTGTGGGTGGATTATTTTTGTTTATACTACATTGGGTACTTATAACCCGGAACTTACAGAAATCAGCCTGCGTAAAATCTATTGGAAAAAATAGGACTCTGCCCCGGTCCGCACTGTTTCCCCCTTTTTAAATTTAATATACGGTTCTTCTTTATCTTTTTCAATATGAGGCACAAACTGTAGACAGAATTTTAGCTTATATACCTCAGCATTTGGCTTAAAATACCCCAAATCGAATTATACCATAGGCACAGATCTGTAAAACTTTATTACATAAGTCATATTCTCTTTGCCAAAACCTCGAAAGAATGTCATAATAATAACATCTGGTATCAATAAAATACTTCATTTATACACCCAAAGGAGGAACCTATATGGAATTTCAAAAATTAATTGAAAAAAGAAGAAGTGTCCGTAAATACAGTGCAGGGCATACCATTCCCAAAGAAGATATCCTGGAAATGATCCGGGCCGCCCAGGAAGCTCCATCCTGGAAAAACTCTCAGACAGGCCGTTACTACTGTCTTCTGTCCGAAGAAATGACCCAACAGTTCCGTACAGACTGCCTTCCTTCCGGCAATGCCCTGAAATCCGAAAATGCAGCCCTTATTGTCACAACTTTTGTGCACAACCGCTCCGGCTTCAAACAGGATGGAACGGCTGACAACGAACTTGAAAACGGTTGGGGCTGTTATGATCTTGGACTTCAGAACGCAAACCTTGTTCTCAAAGCAGAAGAACTGGGCTATGGCACACTGATCATTGGAATACGAGATGCACAGAAAATAAGAGAAGTCCTTTCTGTTCCAGAAGAAGAAACCATTGTTTCTGTAATTGCCGTAGGTATACCGGCTGAAGAGCCCAACCGTCCCATACGTAAAGAAACAGAGGACATCGTGCGATTTTTTTAAGTTTTTATCTGGTTCATACTACAAAATGCGGAAATTTCCGCTTCATGCTTTCTGCAGAAACTGTCTGACAGCTTTTGCTACTCCGTCCTCTTCATTGGATGCTGTAACAAAAGCTGCAGCTTTTTTGCAGGCTTCTGTAGCATTCCCCACAGCAACTCCATATTTTACCGCTTCCAGCATACTGCAGTCATTATCTGCATCTCCAAAGGCTATTGCTTCATCCGGGGATATCCCCAGAAGTCTCATAAGATATAGAAGCGTATTTCCCTTTCCTGCGTTTTTATGTCCAATTTCCACCATATGAGGAACAGACGAGGTTATATATGCATCAGAAAGCGAGTCTCTTAACTGTTTTTCCAATGTGCATTTGCCTGCTCTGTCCCCACAGATAAATGCCATACTGTCCAGTTCCGTTCTGTGTTCCATGGCAAACGCTTTTATATCTTTTACCGGTATTCTTGTTTCCCTTACATACTTTGCCCCATATTCCGTGGCCCCGTATTTTTCCGGAAACCTCACATAAGATTCTTCCGAATAAGGGATTCCATCCACAAAAAGCTCTATGGCGGTATTTTCCGGTACCTGAATATCCAATGCTTCCTCAACCGTCTGTCCGTTCAGCAGACACTGATAGATCCTCTTATTCTTCAGGACAGAATAAATGGCGCCTCCATTGGATGTGATCACATACCGGATACCCTGATAATTCCGGATCTGTTCAGGTATTGCCCTGAAAGATCTCCCTGTAGCCGGTATCACATATATTCCCTTTTTTACAGCCATATCAAGAATCTGCACAGTTGTCTGTGACAGCTCTTTACTGTCTGTAAGCAGTGTTCCGTCTAAATCACTGGCAATCAACTTTATCACAGCTTTTACCTCCCGACTCTGATTATATAAAATATATCCCGGTTTTTCCATGCGGAAACAAATTTTTCTTTTCCATCGCTGCAAGAATATGTTACAATATCTTTCATAACAGTATGTAGCAAACAGTAGGAGGCATTTATGAAATTTATTTATCCTGCGGTATTCCGCAAAACGGAAAACGGAACCTATCACGGATTTTTCCCGGATCTGGAATGCTGCTATGCTGACGGTGACACCCTGGACGATGCCATTGACAACGCAAATGAAGCAGCTTATAACTGGATCTCTCTGGAGCTTTCTGAGGATGACTGTAATCTTCCATCTGTTTCTGATAAAGAGGATATGGAACTTCAGGAAGGGGATATCGTACGGAATATTTCTGTGAATATCCGATTTTACGAAGGCTGGGACGAATAGATCGCCCCAGCCTTTTTGTTTACATCCCACATATATAATTATAAAGTCCCAAAATCTTATAATAACCTGCAACTGCACCTTGATCAGCAATGCCAGCGCATTGCGCTGCATGAACTGCTGCCTTTCCAAATACAGGAACCATACTCTTGGTTGATTCTGTTCCTTCTTTTGCTGCATTAAGTGCAACTGCCACAACTTCACTCAGAGAAGCCTCCGGATTCTTTTCTGTCAACTCTTTTGCTGCCTGAGCTGCTGGAAATACAGAATCATAAATTGTGCGCTGACCTGTCTGACACTTGCCCCTTTTTTGTATTCCGGCTGCAAATCCAACAAGATATGCTGCCAGTCCCATCCCATCTATTTCTGTCTTTCCCTTTAAATTTTTTCCGCCTTCCATAACACCACTGGACATCAGAAATCCCATTGTAGAAGGAACAAGACTTGACATCTTCATTCCCGCTTTCATAAGAAGTTTCCCTATATCTCCGCCAGCTCCATCCATTTCATTACGTATCAATTCTGGAAGAGAACTATATCCTTTACTCATGGTAAGGCCTAAATCCCCATCTCCCAGACGAGCATCCATATCGCATAATTCTTCTTTTTTCTCTACAAAAAGCTTACCTACAACGGCAAACAGATCAGGAATCTGATTAAATGCAATTATCTCCATATGAAACCTCCTCAAAACTATAATTATTTCTGGCAAATAAATGGTGTATTTACCGGATGATCCATATAACGTTTCAACTCACCATTCATTTTACATATAGAAATAGATGCGCCAGCCATTTCCATAGATGTTGCATACTCACCTACAATAGTTTTGTAAATTCCGATTCCCTTTGATTTCAGAATATCATTTACATCATGGCTAAGTATATATAATTCCTCAACAGAAGTTGCTCCAAGTCCATTAATCAAAACAGCTACTTCTTCCCCCTCTTCCACAGGCATATCACCAAGAAGCGTATTTAAAGACTCTTCGGCAATTTCCCGGGATGTTTTTAATGGACCATTCCATACACCTGGTTCCCCATGAATTCCCATTCCCATTGCCATTTCATTTTCCTTCAATTCAAAATTCGCATGACCTACTTCCGGAATAATGCACGGAGTAAGGGCAAATCCAACTGTACGTGTATTGTCTTTTGCCAATTGCGCTGCAGCAACTACTTCTTCAAGCGTTCCGCCTTCATCAGCTCTTGCCCCAGCTGCCTTGAACATAAAATAAATCCCAGCTACACCCCTGCGCGTATCTGGATCTGCATGTGAATTTACATCATCAGCCCCAACAATACTTTTACATTCAATATCATCCATATCACAAAGATCTGATGCCATATCAAATGTCATAATATCTCCAGTATAATTGCCATAAAGGAAAAGAACTCCTGATCCTGCATGAACTTCTTTTGCAATCTGATAAATCTGTTCGGGTGACGGAGACTGAAATACACCTCCTACCCCACAACCATCAATAAGTCCTTCTCCTACATAACCAAGAAACAACGGAAGATGTCCGGATCCTCCACCAGTAATAATAGCGACCTTTCCTTCTTTTTTGTGTGCAATGCAATAACTTCTAAGATCATCTTCTGCACATTTTACCTGATCGGGATGAGCAGCATAAATCCCTTTAAGCATATCATCTACATAGGTCTCCGGCGCATTAATAATTTTTTTCATATTCTACCTCCGTTTGTGCGTATTGGATAAATTAATTGTTTTTATCAAGTTTAACTAGTTATTTTTAACTATATTTTAATCATTTTTGTCTGCTTTGTCAATTATTTTGTCTGCTTTTGTTGTTTTATTTCCGTATTAATTGTACATTTTATTCATATTTTCTTTTTTATCCTGTTTATACCTAGAATTCCAGTTATCAGACTGTAACTTGCAAAAATATCTCCAATATTCAAACTTTTTTAATATACAGTTCTTGTATTTGCTTTTTCACTTAAACCATGATATCTTAAAAACAAAGATGCTTAAATATATGAAAGGAGTCATTTCGCTGTGTTAGCAATCACTCGTAAACAAGCCATCAAAAAACTGCTTCAGGAACAAAAAAGTGTCACTATTTCTGATCTGTCCGAACGCCTGAACGTTACTAAAGAAACAATTCGTCGTGATCTTCGTGCAATGGAAAAAGATCAGGAACTTATACGTACTCATGGAGGTGCCTATATACTGGAAGGTGTCCAAAATGATCTGGATGTTACAACCAGACAGGTATTGCGTATTACTGAAAAAGAAATTATTGCCCAAAAATGCGATGCTCTGATTCAGCCTAGTGATATTATCTTTCTTGATTCATCTACTACTTCCTGGTATATCGCACGAAAAATTGTCAATCGAAAATTAACTGTTGTTACAACCTCCCTTGAAATTGCCAATATTCTTTCACGTTCTTCCACTGTACATCTGTTTCTTACAGGAGGCGAGTTTTCCGCAAGAACCAAAGGATTCACCGGAAACGGCACTGTGCGTTCTCTTCAGCAATATTTTTTTGACAAAGCATTTGTTTCGTGCAGAAGTGTATGTATGGAATTTGGTGTTACAGATATTAATGAAGATTCCGCCATGCTTTATAAAATTGCACTTCAGCACGCCCACCAGAAATTTCTTGTAGTAGATCATACAAAGCTGGATAAGACTTCCTTTTCTGCAGTTATTCCCCTGGAAAAAATGGACGCTATTATCACTGACTGTGAATTTTCTTCAGAATGGAAAGAGTGGCTTACTAAAAATTCTGTACAGTATTATTAACAATAAAAGGGCGATCACTGTCGCCCTTTACCTTTTATTTTTTATCTACATATTTCTCTACTGGTTTGATTCCCATCGCTTCAAAAGATTCTTTGAATGGTGCGTAGGCAATTCCTTTCTCTGTAATGATTCCTGTAACCAGGCTATGATCTGTCACATCAAAAGCAGGATTCACCACCCCAACTCCTTCTGGAGCCATACGCTCTTCATACCACATTTCTGTAACTTCTTTACCTTTTCTCTGCTCAATATGAATCTCATCTCCAGATTCCAGTGTCATGTCAATCGTAGAGGACGGTGCGCACACATAAAACGGAATTCCATAATGTTTTGCAATAATTGCCACACCACTGGTTCCAATCTTATTTGCAAAATCACCATTTGCCGCCACGCGGTCACATCCCACAAATATAATACCTACTTTTCCCTCTTTCATTGTATACGAAGCCATATTATCGCACTGTACATAAGTATCAATTCCTGCTGCCTGCATTTCATACGCACTTAAACGGGCTCCCTGCAGCAGAGGTCTTGTCTCATCACAGTATACATGCATATCGTTCTTGGGATCCCATCCATGTTCCAGAGCGATATACATAGGAGCAAGTGCTGTACCATACTTTGCAGTTGCCAGAGTTCCGGCATTACAGTGTGTCATGATTCCTACACCTTTTCCAAGTTCATCCAGAAGCTTAAATCCATATTCTCCAATATTGCGACTGATCTGAATGTCTTCCTGACGAATCACATCTGCTTCTTCCATCAGGCGTATCTTCAGCTGCTCTATGCTCATCTGGTTAATTTCATTCAGCATAACATTATGCATCCGGTTTAAAGCCCAAGAAAGATTTACAGCTGTTGGACGTGAAGAATTAATATACTCCATCATCTCCGTACATTTTCTTATAAACTCGTGCTTATCTTCTGTTTCAATTTGATCTGCCAATACATAATAAGCATAACCGCCTGTCACACCGATAGCCGGAGCACCACGTACCCGAAGAGAATAAATTGCTTCCCAGATGTCTCCTGCTTTCTTAATACTTAAATATTTACACTGATTAGGAAGAAGTGTCTGATCAAGAATAACTATTTCTTTTTTATTCTCTGCCAGTCGTACTGTATCCAGATTTAAAGCGTTTTCCATAATCGTATTCTCCTTTCATAATTGCCGCACCCTATCTGTTATGCATCTATTGTAGCAATGGCGTCTTTTAATGTATTAAGGAAACATTTACCACATTTTTTAGTTTCTCTGTTTTTAATAAAATCAATCGCTGCCATAATACAAATTTTTTCTGCCCGCGCACGTTTTGCTTCGTCCTTAATGCTGGTAATATCCTTTACATTTGCCATACCCACAATACGACGAATCAATTCCAATCCAGTAACTGCGGATGTATCAGCCAAAACAGTATCCATATAATAATTCTTATATGCTTCATTTTTACACATAGTATCGGTTACATGTTCCTCATAATAAGCACGCAGTTTTTCCATTGTCAGATTCACAACATCTACAATAACTTCTTCCACCCATGTACAGAACTCTGAATTTCCATACACGTCTCCATTTGCCCATGCAAAAATCATATTTGCAATTACATTTCCAATATCATATCCCATAGGTCCATAGAAACAGAATTCAGGATCGAACACCATAGTACTGTCTTCATTAATAAAGATAGAACCTGTATGAAGATCTCCATGAATCAGCGATTGTGCCTTTGTCATAAAATCCATTTTCAATTTCGCCACTTCACAATGTAGCTCTTCATCATTATAAAGTTTTTCTTTCACAAAATCTGCTATTGGAGCAAACACATTATTTCTGTGTAATTCATCATTATATGGTTCTGTATAAACAAGGGCTTCTGAAATATCGCATAATTCCGGATTAATAAATTTCCTCTGTAAATCTTTCTTTTCCTGGTGGTCCATTACTACATCTGTAGTACCCATTAATACCTGCGCCATAAAGGTCGATATCTGATCTGCAAATTTCGGAAAAATTTTATGCTCCAGCATAGCAGTACGCATAATTTCATGATCACTTAAATCCTGCATGCCACAGGCACTCATAACTGTATCATAAAAATAAATTTCCGGTACATATCCAGGAGCAAGTTTTCCCTGAAGAACCAAGATCTCGGACTCAATACGATTTCGATCTGTATCCAGTTTCATATCTTCAGAAATACGCGCCACACCACCTGCCTGCTTAATAATAACGCTATGGCCTCTGTCATCTGTAACTTTAAAAACATAATTCAGGTTTCCATCTCCAATTTCTCTGCATGTCATACTTCCTGAATCCCATTCCATCTGCGGAACTTTTACTTTTGCATACTCAATGGCATCCTCTGTAGTCATTAAAAAATAAGTATCAAATTTAGACATATCAAAAAACCTCCATTTTATTTTTTATCAGTCTTCTTTTACTGTAATATAAGCTGCAACCAATGCCAGGCAAAGAACTGCACCCTTAACGGCCGGAAGCACATAATATACAACGCCACACATGGTCAGACCATTCTCAAGAACAGTAATTAAAAGCGCTCCCACAACTGTGCCAAGAGCATTTGGTCTTTCTGCTCCTCCTACAGATCGTCCAATAAATACTGCCGCAAGAGAACTCATCAGGTAACTGTCACATCCGTTAATCTGTGCTGCTGAATTACGTGAGCATACAACAATACCTGCCACTGCAATAAACAGAGCAGCGAACATACCTGCCATAAAACGATATTTCTTTACATTAATACCTGAAAGCTTTGCCGCTGTTTTATTTCCACCCATTGCATAAAGATAGCGTCCATGTTTTGTTCGTTCCAGAAGAACCCAGCAGATTACAACACACACGATCATAATAATTATTATGTATGGGGATTTTCCGATGTTCTGGGATCCCTCAGTCCATCCCCCACGCAGTGGACTTGTATCGCCGCCCCGAAGATTTGCTACCCATTTCGGTACGCCAAGACCTGCCGAAACGGCACTTCCACCTGTGAACGCTAATCCCAACCCCGCATGTACAAACTGAAGCGCACATGTTGCCAGCATATCCGGAATCTTGCAGACAAGAATCAGAAACATTGTTAATAAATAAGAAAACATTGTAAACAAAATTGTTACCACAACCGCAAGCCAGAGTGGAAGTCCAAACCACAGAAATGATGCTGCAAACACATATGCACTAAATGTTCCCAACGTTCCGGCTGACATATCAAATCCATCCGGAGCCATAGATACTGTTGCAGCAAGAGCAAAAATCGTAACAACGGACATTGCACGAAGAATGTTCAGAAGGTTTGCCACAGAAAAAAAAGCTGTTCCTTTCACAATTGTAAAAATCACAATTGCAACAACTAAAACAATCACCGCCGCCCAGCTCAACAGCATTTTTCCAATATTTTTCATTTTAGCATTTTGAACCATATTATTTTCCTCCCATAATGGATATGTTACTAAAGGCCTCAGCCTGTGTATACAGTCGTTGCTCCTGTTGCATAATGCATAATTTCATCCTCAGAAGTCTTCGCTGTTTCTAATTCTGCCGTAATGCGGCCATCAAACATTACATACATACGGTCTGTAATAGATAACAACTCTGAATTCTCACAGGTTGCATAAATAACACAGTTGCCTTCTTTTGCAATATTATTAATCAATGTGAAAATTTCCTGTTTTGCGCCTACATCCACACCCTTAGTCGGTTCATCAAAAATATAGACATCACAGTCTGCAGCAAGCCATTTTGCAACTGCCACTTTCTGTTGATTTCCACCAGACAGATATGCCACTTTCTGCTTGATCGACGGTGTTTTTATACTCAAACTTTTCACATATTCTTCTGCTTTCTTCGCTGCTTTGCGATCATTTACAAAAGAGAATGTACAATAATCATCCAGACTGGCTGCTGTTGTATTAAATGTCACTGTTTCTGCAACCAATACACCCTCTTTGCGTCTCTCCTCCGGAACAAGCGCTATCCTGTTTTTTACTGCATCTGAAGGTGTCTTAATATTCAGTTCTTTCCCGTTGAGTCTTATAATACCGTCAGACTTCTTATATACACCAAAAATGGTTTTGCAGAGTTCTGTTTTTCCTCCCCCTACCAGTCCGGCTAATCCAACAATCTCTCCTTTTCGCACATACATGGAAATATCCTGAACACGTCCCTCCCGTTCTGTAAGATGGTCAATTTCAAAAGCTTTTTCTCCTATCTCACAAACCTGTTTCGGGAAGTTTTCTTCAAATGAACGTCCCAGCATTTTATCTACAATCTCTTTTGAAGTTGTCTTGGGCGTAATGGGTGTCGTATCCACAATTTCGCCATTTCTCATAACTGTATAAGAATCGCATATCTGCAACACTTCATGAATACGATGCGTAATAAAAATAACTGCAAGATTTTCTGTTTTGCGAAGATGTCTGACTACCCTGAACAGTTCTTCTGTTTCTGTATCAGACAAGGGAGCTGTCGGTTCATCAAGAATCAAAAAATTACATGCACTCTGTACAGCACGTGCAATTAATACCATCTGTTTTTGTGCCAATGTCAACGTTCCACACATACGCCGTACATCAATATTTACATTTAAACGGGCAAGAGCCTCTTTTGCATCTTTGCGGATCTTTCCGTAATTTACAAACTGCTTATGCCCCATATTCATTACAAGGTCATTAAACATAACGTTTTCTGCAACAGTCAGTGTTGGAATCAGAGCCATATCAACTTCCTGATATACAATCTGGATTCCAAGTTTTTTAGCTGCCGCCGGATTTCTTAATTCTACAGGATTTCCATTGTATAGAACATCTCCTGTATATCCTGGATTTGAACCGGCAAGAACTTTCATCAATGTAGATTTACCTGCTCCATTTGCCCCCATCAGAGCATGAATTACTCCCGTTTCAATTTCAAAATCTACATTGGAAAGAGCTTTTACACCGGGAAATTCAATAGAGACATTTCTTGTTCCAAGTGTAATCTTATCCATAAATTCCCTCTTTTCCATTTAGTTTTTACACCCCTACTTCAAAATTCTTAAAATACAGGCGCCGGAACACAGCCCCGGCGCCTCACCTAATCCTAATGTTCTTTTATTCACATATGTATAAGAACAATTCCTTTAAGATAGATTAGTGACCAAGAAGATCAACCATCCAATCGCAAGTCGGCATCCAGGAGGTATCGGAATATTCTTCACCGGCAACTTCAGCCAGATTTTCAATATTGATTCCATCTTTTGATGTAACCATTTCCTGAGTAACAATTACAGACGGAATTTCCATCCAGTCGCCAGGATCTTCATAATAGCAGGATGCAGCATAAATATCCTCATACTGATCTGCCATTTCCAGTGCGAGAACACGGCATGCAAATTCCCCATTTGAACTCCAATTGGTAGTAGCACAGGCTTTCCAGTTTTTACCTTCCTGCATAAACTGAATATCTTCATTGCAGATATCTACTGATACCATTGGAATATCTGAATTTGCCTCAACCAGTGCCTGATATACTCCCTGCGCATATGCATCATAGCAGCACCAGATTCCATCAATTTCACCCTCCCCATACTTAGGTAAGGTTGCAGCTGTTACATCTCTCATAGAAGAGGTGGCGTTCTGATCATCAATTGGAGCAATTCTTTCAACTGTTTTAATTTTGCCTTCGTCCTCATATGGCTGGTATCCGATCTGGCGCCGGTCAAACGGGCTGTTATATCCTGCTCCCTGCTGAACCTGTAGTATATTTACCGGTTCTCCTTCTTCTACTTTTTCAGGGTACATATCCATAATACTTTCAACCAGACTGGAGGCAAATCCTGCATCCTGCTGGAAAAACTGTACTACGCCTGGAATTTTAGCAACTTCACCATTTGCATCTTTAAACGGAGTGTCAAAGGTAGCAATTTTCAGATCCGGATACTGTTCTAAAATTCCTGTCAGAAAATCATATGCATATTCCTGACCACCATGAGAAACCATCAGTCCATCATATCCGCCCTGTGCACACTGTTCAATAGTCTGTTTCCATGTGTCAGCACTGTCATTGCAGAAAAACGTATCAGCCTGCATTCCCAGCTTTTCAGCAGTCTCGGTGAAAGAATCAGACCACATCTGGAAAATTGTAGCTGGAGTCATATACATGATATATGCAATTTTCTTTCCTGCTACCGGAGATTCTGTTGTCTCTTTTGTCTCATCAGCAGATTCCTCTGTTTTTTCAGCTGCTGCATCCTTTTCACTGGCATAAGCAGTCGCAAATGGAACCATAATCATAGATGCTGCCAGAACAAGAGCCATTATTTTTTTCTTCATTGTGTTACCCCCTTTTTGTTTTTGGTGATTTTGCTATGTTTTTCCGTTTTCGATAGTTCGATTTTATCATATATTACCACAAATGTAAATATGTTACTGTTTGTTTTTGTCCGTTTTTTTCTTTTTGTTACTTTTCCACAGTTTCAACCCACATTTTTAGTAAAATATCACAGTTTTCCAGAATTATATATTCATTTTCACACATTTACGATATCAAATATCACGTATGCAAACATGATATATTCTTTTTTTCATAAGAAAAAAGCGGTATTCCATCCGAAATAACCGCTTTTACGCATTTTTTATGTTGTTTTATGTCCGTTTTTATTTGTTTTCTACAAGCATCCCTTTTGAAGAATAGTACAGGCATAAAATGCGGTCTCAGTCGTAGCTACAACTGCATATGCCTTTCTCGCCTTTTTATAAAATTCTTTTCTGGAAATCATTCCGCAAGCCTCAGCCCCTCGCTCATCATACTTTGCCACAATATCTTTAAATTCATCCCATACCGGACACTCAAGCTCCGCATGGCGCGGTTCTTTATCCATAATAAAAACAGGCTTTTCTACAAATTCATCTAAAGGCATCAACGAAAGAATAGCATCCATAAGATCTGTTGCTTTCAGACCATCACATCTTACAAGAGTTCCTTTTTTTGCCATAGAAGCGGCTGCAAAATTTGCATCGCCAATTACGATTGTATCTCCATGTCCCATTTCTGCAAGAACTTTTAACAGTTCCGGTGACAAAATCGGAGGAATATTTCTTAACATTGTTGTTTTCTCCTTTCTGTTTAAGTTTGTTTTTATCTGTTTCTGTATATTTATATCCAGAGTGTACTACTTATCTGGAAATTTTTCAACAAAAAACATTTATTCTATAAATTTTAGAACTTTCCTCCATATTTCATCTGTGGTTCTTTCCTCTAAAACCCTTCTTTCCGTCTTTGTTTTCTTAAATCATAACGCTTTTGTCCGCCTTCCCATTCTGCCTTTTGAGCTTCAGTTTCTACAATCAACCCGGGAACTTCAAGTTTGTTTCCTTCTTCATCTATTGATACCAGAACTTCATAAGCCCTGTTGATCATTCTGCGCATTCCATCCGGATTCTCTGCGTAAGTATCTATCCGTACTTCCATAGACGTTTTTCCCACATAAGTCACTCTTCCTACCAGTACCACCGTGTCTCCCAGATAAGCCCCGGCTTTGAAATTCAGATTGTCCACACAGGCTGTCGTTACAATACTTCCTGCATGACGGTGTGCCACAATTCCGGCCACCTCATCTATCCACTGCATCAGAATTCCACCAAAAAGTCTGCCGTAACAATTGATATGTTTTGGCATAATCAGATAGGTATTTTCTGTGCGAGAATCCTCTACGTGCTTTTTAATCATTATTTTTTCACCACTTTCTTCTCAATTATTCATGCAGCTCAAGCGGCAGTCCGTCCGGATCTTTGAAAAAGGTAAATTTCCCTCCCGAAAACTCGTCTACCCGGACAGGTTCTGTCTCAATTCCCTTTTCCCTGAGTTCTGCGGCTGTTTTTTCAATATCTGTAACTGTGAAGGCAAGATGTCTGAGCCCGTATGCCTCCGGGAAATTCGGTCTTGCCGGATGGAGCTGATGCTCATGATCTTTTTGTGCCGGAGCAAAAATCTCTAGCTCAACTCCATTTAGAATCAGATCCAGTTTATAATCGCCTCTGTCCTCCCGGAAATTTTCTCTCACAATACGAAATCCAAGCTTATCCACATAAAACTCTTTTGATTTCTGATAATCAGATACAAGCAACGCAATATGATGTACTGCCTTCAATGCCATATTCCTTTTCTCCTTCCGTGTCAGATATTTTTCTTGCAGATATCTTCCAGACAGCATTTATCACAATGGGGTTTCGTCCGGGCAGTACACACGTCTCTTCCATGATAAACAAGTCTGTGACAAAAATCACTGCCCTCCTCCGGAGGAATGATCTTCCATAAGGCCATTTCCACTTTTTTCGGCTCTTTGATATTGTCTACCAGTCCTATTCTGTTGGTCAGGCGGATGCAGTGCGTATCTGTTACAATGGCAGGCTTTCCAAATACATCTCCCATGATCAGATTTGCACTTTTTCTTCCCACCCCCGGAAGCTTCAGCAGTTCTTCGAAAGTTGTGGGAATATTATCCTCATACTGTTCATGGAGGATCCTCATACAGGCGCTGATATCTCTTGCCTTACTTTTTCCCAGTCCGCATGGCTTTACGATCGCTTCAATTTCCTCCGGCTCCGCTTTTGCCAGCGCTTCTACATCCGGATATTTTGCATAAAGATCTTCTACCACTACGTTTACTCTGGCATCTGTACACTGCGCTGCAAGGCGTACACTGACCAGAAGCTTCCATGCCTGATCATAATCCAGGGTGCATCCCGCATCGGGATATTCGTCTTTCAGTCTCTGAATTACTTCCAGAGCCCGCTGTTTTTTTGTCATAAATCAAGTTCCTTTCTGCCTGTTTTTATACTGTTTCTTCTGATATGTTTTTCTGATACCGTTATCCCTGATGTCTTTGTGCAAAACTATTTTCTTTTCGGCAAAAACAGGTATCAGGCTCTCTTTCTTTTTACACAGAAAAACGGATCGTGTCCCGGAAAACACGCTCTCCGAAAATACACCATCCGTTTTTGTTGTGCTTGTTCTGATTTTATTTTGTACCGAAAATCCGGTCTCCTGCATCTCCCAGACCCGGGCAGATATATGCGTTTTCGTTCAGCTCACGATCCACATGACCTACGTAGATCTGCACGTCAGGATGAGCCTTATGCAGGCGCTCCAGACCTTCCGGAGCTGCGATAATAAACATACATTTGATATTCTTTCCGCCATGCTCTTTGATAAAATCTACTGCAGCCACAGCAGAACCGCCGGTTGCAAGCATGGGATCTGTTACCACGATCAGTCTTTGATCAATGGGATCCGGCAATTTGCAGTAATATTCATGAGGTTCGTGTGTCTCCGGATCTCTGTACAATCCAATATGTCCGATCTTTGCAGACGGTACCAGAGTTGTGATTCCATTAACCATTCCAAGGCCGGCGCGAAGCACAGGCACAACTGCAAGCTTTTTACCTGCGATCATCGGTGTCATACATGTTTCCAGAGGAGTTTCCACTTCCACATCCTCCAGGGGAAGATCTCTCAGCGCCTCAAATCCCATAAGAACCGCAATCTCCTCGATCAGCTTACGAAACTCATTTGTTCCAGTGCTTTTGTCACGGAGCAGAGAAATTTTGTGCTGAATCAGCGGATGCTCCATAATATATACGTTTTCCATGTTGAACCTCCATTAAATTTTATACTGAAAACTTCAGAATTCTTCGGTTTTCACAGCCTTAATACGGCGTTCCGTATGATTCTGAACTATATTATATCCTATTTTCTCTGAAAGTTCTACATGAATCTACACCAATCTTCTTTTTTTAAAAAAGGTGCAGCCTGATAAAAGCTGCACCCTTATATCTACCCGATTATTTTATTTTTTATCCGATCCTGCCCGGAACTTTTTCTCCAACAGAGTGTCGGAATTTTTCCTCTGCAACGCGGATCTCTTCTATGTTCATTACAAAGGCTGCCATCATACAGATTCCGCAGGCACCGATCAGAATACCGGCTGTTGATGCCGGAATTCGAGGTCCTGCCAAAAGAATCAGCGCCACTATGTAGAACACTGCCTTCGTCATGGTATCATACCAGGGAGATTGAGCCTCTTTATCTGCATACAAAATCACTCTCCAGCCAAGGACTGCTGTATAACTTTCTTTAATAAAGAATAATACCAGAAGCATCTTTGCCAGTGAATACTTCGGAATCAGACAGGAAAGGATCACAAACTGACAGACCCGGTCTGCCAGAAGCTCCAGAAGTCTTCCTATATCGCTTACCTGTTCCGGTCTCCGGGCAAGCTTCCCGGCCAGTATATCCACAGCTATAATTGCCAGAAGCATCACTGCAAGCAGAGCTTTTTCTCCCATCAGTCTGTACCGCTCAATCAGGGCCATAAATACAAGAGCAAGGGCAAGTCTGCCGACGCTCAGCAGATTAGGCGATGTACAGATCTGTTTTCTGGTAAGCATTCTCTCAAACTTATGCATATTTTCCGGAATGATCCTGTAAAATATCTGATAACAGATCACATTGAGGATCAGAGCGGTAACTACATCTTCCACACTGTGCTGCTTTAAAAACATAGTGGAAAGAACGATTGATACAGTCAGCACAATATTTCCGGCTGTAAAGATTTTGTTCTGTCTGCATTTTTTGTTATTCAGAAGAGCCACACAACAGGCAACTGCATTAAATACATGAATACTCGGAAAAATATTTGTGGGGGTATCTGTCTGGTACAAAAGCTGCACAGCCTGAATAAAAGGACCCTCTCCTGTCAGTTCAGGTCTGAGATTCTGGCCATTGGGATACACAAAGGAGATAATAAGAAACAGAGTCATTCCCACACCCAGGGTCGCCATATACTGATAATACTCTTTTTTGCCCGGACTTCCCAATGCAAAATACATGACGCTTCCGAGAACTACAAGAAACCACAGCACATAGGGAATAATAAAGTATTCACAAAACGGAATCAGATCATCCACAAAAGAATGAATCAGATGGGTTTCTGTACTGATTTTTTCCACAAGCATAAAAGAAATCATATAAAAAATCCCATATGCCGGGATGATCCATATATGTTTTGACTTCCTCAGATAATCCAAATTATCACCCTTTCCCGCCAGGCGGTCCACCGCCTCAAAACCATTTTCAGCGTATATTCTTCTGTAGATAATAGTATAACGTATTATCTTATTTAATCAATGCCAAAATTGCTGAAATCTCCATGTTTTATAAAAAATTCATATTTCGTTTTTACTGATTCCCGCAGCACTGCTCTGAGACTTTTTCCTCTATACTAAGGTAAACGAACCAGCTTTGGATTATGCTTCAATTCCGGTATTATTTTTTCTGTCATATCTTTTGTACTGATTCTGAGACTTGAAGTATTGATGCAGGGATGACATCCTATATATTCTCCTTTCAGCACGTCCTCGTCGATCAGAAGCTGTACCCGGTTATCTCTGTCGTTCATCAGCCCCAGAATACTGGCTGAACCCGGAGTAATATCCAGAAACTGTTCCATATATTCAGGCTTTGCAAAAGAAAGCCTTGAGGAATTGATCTGAGCTGAAAGATCCTTTGTTTTGAACTTTTTATCCCCGGGCATCAGCAGGAGATAAAAGTCTATTTCCTGTCTGTTGCACAAAAAAAGATTTTTACAGATCACAGCGCCCAGTATTTTGTCAACCTCCTCACAGGCCTCTATGGTCATAGCCGGCTTATGATCCACTCTTTCATAATGAATCCCAATAGAATCCAGAAAGTCATATGTTCTGATTTCTTTTCCCAGTCTTCCCTCTGTGTTCTGCGGTCTTCCACTTACAAGCTCCATTAATATCTTTCTCCTTTTTCCGTTTTTTGTCTCTTATATGAAAATATTCCCTGAACAAGCGGACAGGTCCGTCTCAAACGCTCAGAATCCTCACAAAGAATCTTTTATTTACCGGGAAAATGATACAGAATGTACTGTTTTCCGGGTAAAGAATAAAAGAGACCGTCATCTCTGGCAGTCTCTTCATGATATTCCTGTATGGTTTTAGTTCAGCTGATATACATCTGCATACTGCAGCCCAAAGCTTAATGCCTCTTCATGGCTTCCAAAATAAATATCCACATGTCCGTAAGGGGTTCCCAGATCCTCAACAGTATAAACAGTTCCGTTGATGAGAAGCTGTGTTCCAAAGGGAACTCCCGCCATAGCTACTGTATGACCTGCTGAAGGCATTACACCGCTGGCAGTGGCATTTCCCGCTGTTCCGCAGCACTGCGCGCAGTTACAGTAGGCTGTCAGCATGAAGTTTCCAAGGTATGTACCCTGACTGGAACCGGAAGAATCAGAGCTTCCATCTGTATCTGACGGAGCTTCCGGCTCTGTTTCCGTATCCTCTGTGTACTCTTCCGTATATTCTTCTGTATATTCTTCTGCATCCTCTTCCGGAGCAACCTCCTCTACAGTAACATCACTGCTTGTAGAGCTGCTTTCAGAATCGGTTGTGTCTGTTTCCGGATCATATTCCGGTTCTTCACTTTCCTGTGAAGCGGCTTCCTGCTCTGCCGCTGCCTGTGCAGCCGCCTGAGCTGCTGCTTTTTCCTGTTCAGCCTGCTCCATCAGAGTTGCAATACTGCTGTCTGCGCTGTTTACCTGAGCCATCAGAACATTTGCCTCTTCCTGGCTTGCGCTGATCTGGCTGATATAGGAGTTGATGCTGTCACCGGTAGTTGCAACCAGAGACTGCACTTCCTGCTGCTTGGCGCTTTTTTCGGAAAGGAGACTGTTAATAGAGCTGGATTCCTCTTCTACCTTTTCCTCCTGTACCTGGATATTTTCCTGGGTTGCCTCATACTGCTTCAGCATATTTCTGTCATACTCGGAAATTTTTGAAATATTATCCGCCTGATTCAGAAAATCTGCCAGGCTTTCTGATGACAGAAGTGTTTCCAGCATGGAGTTTCCGCCGTTTTCATACATATAAACAATACGAAGCTTCATTGCCTCATACTGATTCTCTGCTGTTTTCTTTGCCCTTTCCAGCTCTGTCTGAACCTTTTTCAGCTCTTCTTCTTTTTCAGCTGCTTCCACACTGAGCTGTGAAATTGTATTTGTCAGTTCATTATATTGTGCGTCCAGTTCTGCCATATAGGATTCCAGTTCCTGTTTCTTGCTTTCCAGGCTGCTGATATTTGCCTGTGCCTGAGCAAGTCCCGCCTGTGCCTCCTGCTTTTGTGCCTGTGCGGCTGCGATCTGGTCTTCTGTGGATGCAAAAACGCTTGTCCCCATGGAAACAGTCAGGGCGCCGGTCAACAGCAGTGAAAGAACTTTCTTCATCTTCATATAAACACCTCATAATTTTTTTCGTAGGACAAGTATAACAACATTTCATTCAAAAATCAATACTTTTATTTTATTTCTGTAACAAATATGTAATATTTCGGCGGATACACGCAAAAAAAGAGACATTCTGGAGTAATTTTTTTCGACAAATTCTGCTTCAGAACATCTCTTTTACTAAATCATTTCGTTTTTATTACAGATATCCGGTGTTATTCCTCTGCTGCCTCTTCCTGCGCGTCCGTCTCGTTCATAACCTCCTGATATTTGTCAAGGATCAGAGTCTGTATTCTGTCTCTTGTTGTGGAATTAATAGGATGTGCAATATCACGGTATTCTCCGTCTGCCGCTTTACGGCTTGGCATTGCAATAAACAGTCCCTTTTCACCCTCGATCACTTTGATATCATGTACTACAAACTCATCATCAATTGTAATGGATACAACTGCTTTCATTTTTCCTTCTTTTGCAACTTTTCTCACACGTACATCTGTAATATTCATCTTTTTCTGCCCCTTTCATTTTGTATACGCCAACTGACCGGAAATCTGTTTTACTGCCCCATAAGCCGCGATCAGAAATTCCGTTTATCAAATTACGTAGCGATCATTTTTTTCTACCACGATTCTGACTCCGTCTTCTCCTCGATAATCAGAGTCTGCCCGGATCGTATCCCGGCTTTCTACAATACAGTTCTCAATGTGTGTATTATCTCCTATATATACGTCATTGAGGATCACAGAATTTCGTATCACACAGTTGTTGCCCACAAACACACCCTTAAACAGAACAGAATTTTCTACTGTTCCATTGATGATACAGCCACTGGCAACAAGACTGTTTTTCACAGAAGCTCCTGCATTATATTTTGCCGGAGGAAGATCGTCGATCTTTGTTTTTACCGCCGGTTCCTGTCTGAAGAAATAATTGCGGATTCCCGGCTCCAGAAATGCCATATTTGTTCTGTAATATGCTTCTGCCGTGGAAATATTGCTCCAGTAGGAATCAATCTTATATCCATAAATTCGTTTCAGATTCTTGTAACGGATCAGAATATCGTTTACAAAATCATGTCTGTCTTCCTGAGCAGCTCTTTCAAGCAGTTCGATCAGCTGTCTTCTTCGTATTACATAAATACCTGTAGACACAGTATTATAAGAAGAAATAATAGGTTTTTCCTCAAACTCCTCAATCCTGCAGTCATCATTCATGCGGATCACGCCAAACCGCTCTACTTCGCTCTGATCTCTGCACTCTGTACACACAACCGTAATATCAGCTCTTTTGGCAATGTGGAATTCCAGCACCTTATTATAATCCAGTTTATAAATTCCATCTCCTGAAGCAATAACAACATAAGGCTCATGGCTGTTTTTCAGGAATGTAATATTCTGATAAATAGCATCCGCTGTTCCCTGATACCACAGACTGTTTTCTTTTGTGATAGTAGGTGTGAACACAAAAAGCCCACCCTGCTTTCTTCCGAAATCCCACCATTTTGAGGAACTCAGATGTTCATTCAGTGATCTGGCGTTATACTGAGTCAGTACTGCCACCTTCTGAATATGGGAATTTGCCATATTGCTTAATGCAAAGTCAATGGCGCGGTAGCTTCCCGCTACAGGCATGGCTGCAATGGCTCTTTTGTTTGAAAGTTCCCTCATACGGTTATTGTTTCCGCCTGCCAGAATAATTCCAAGTGCTCTCATGCCTTCTCACCGTCCTTTGCCTTGATGTTCTGTCCGCTTTCCAGTATTCCCTCCGGATAGTCCCCCGGCACAGTCACTCCGGACACAGATGTATTTTTACCGATTTTTACATTGTCAGGGATCACACTGTGCTCGCCTACTGTGGCAATCCCAAAGGCATATACCGCAGGTTTCAGCACATTGGGAGCTTCTTCTCCGCAGCCGAGAGTTACATTCTTTCCGATCACAACATCCTCTGCCACAATTGCCTTGTCCATTACAGTGCCTTCACCCACCACGGAATTGCGCATGATAATAGAATCTCTGATCACACAGCCCTTTTCAATTACAACATTAGGACCGATCACAGAATGATGTACTTCACCGTAAATTTCAGCACCTTCCCCGATCAGACATTTATCTGTTACCGCATCTGCTGAAATATACTGAGGCGGAATAATATCACCTTTTGTATAAATTTTCCAGAATTCTTCATAAAGATTAAACTCCGGAATAATATCGATCAGTTCCATATTGGCTTCCCAGTAAGATCCAAGCGTACCCACATCTTTCCAGTAGCCATTATACTCATAGGCAAAAAGTCTCTGACCTTTCTCCTTACAGTACGGAAGAATATGCTTTCCGAAATCGCAGCTGTTCTGATCCTTCAGAGCGATCAGAGCCTCCTTGAGAACCGGCCAGCTGAAAATATAAATTCCCATAGACGCAAGATTGCTGCTCGGCTTCTCCGGTTTTTCCTCAAATTCTGTTACCCTTCCGGTTTCATCTGTTACCATGATCCCGAAACGGCTTGCCTCTTCAATAGGAACAGGCATACATGCAATGGTAATGTCTGCTTTATTTGCCTTGTGGAAGTCCAGCATTACCTCATAGTCCATCTTATAGATATGATCTCCTGATAAAATCAGAACATAATCCGGATTATACTGTTCCATGTAATCCAGATTCTGAAAAATCGCATTGGCAGTTCCCGTATACCACTCACTGCTTGTACTCTTTTCGTAGGGAGGAAGAACTGTGACTCCGCCTTCATTTCTGTCCAGATCCCACGGAATACCGATTCCAATATGAGTATTTAAACGCAGCGGCTGATACTGTGTCAGAACTCCCACTGTATCAATGCCTGAATTGATGCAGTTGCTCAGCGGAAAATCAATGATACGGTACTTTCCGCCAAATGCGACAGCCGGTTTTGCAACCTTTTCTGTCAACACACCAAGTCTGCTGCCCTGACCGCCAGCCAGAAGCATGGCAATCATTTCCTTCTTCATCATCATGCACTCACCCCTTGTATGTTATGATTTTTTAATTATATCATACTTCCCCTTATTAGTGAACATTTTTTACAATATTTTTGCTGTTTATTTGTATTTTTTTGGAGCTATTGCACATGTTTTTCCCCTGTACTCTCTCACCCCGGCAGCCTGGTCAAAATACCTTCCTGATCGCCTTTCGGAATTACATTCTGCCCTTTAAGAAACACTTTTCATTTAAGGCTGATAGGGTTATAATAGGAACATATTCATGAATGAACAGGAGAATAATACTATGTATCAGATAGACTTCAAAAAACCGATGGCTATTCATTTTATTGGCATCGGCGGTATCAGTATGAGCGGACTGGCTGAGGTTCTTCTTGAAGAAGGCTTCACTATCTCCGGCTCTGACGCAAAAGAAAGCCCTCTTACCAGAACTCTGGAAGAAAAAGGCGCAAAAATCTACTACGGACAGCGGGCCTCCAATATTTCCGATACCGTTCAGGCTGTTGTGTACACTGCTGCAATCCACCCGGACAATCCGGAATTCAGAAAAGCTCAGGAGATGAATCTTCCCATGCTCACAAGAGCCCAGCTTCTGGGACAGATCATGCGCAATTATGACACCCCTGTTGCAGTAGCGGGAACTCACGGCAAAACAACCACTACCTCCATGCTTTCCCACATTCTGCTGAAAGGTGACTGCGATCCTACCATCAGCGTAGGCGGCATTCTTCCGGCTATCGGAGGAAATATCCGTGTAGGACAGTCAGAGACCTTCCTGACCGAAGCCTGTGAGTATACAAACAGCTTTCTGAGCTTTTTCCCGAAGATCAGCATTATCCTGAATATTGATGCGGATCATCTGGATTTCTTCAAGGATATTGAAGATATCCGCTGCTCTTTCCGCAAATTTGCAGAGCTTCTTCCTGAGGACGGAACTCTCATCATCAACGCAGATACACCGCAGTACGAAAAAATCACAGAAGGACTGTCCTGCCAGGTACTTACCTACAGTCTGGAGCATGAGGCAGATTATACAGCTTCTGATATTACCTATAACGAGCTTGGCCATGCCACCTTTACTGTATGCCATAAAGGACAGGCTCTTGGCACCTGCTCCCTAAGTGTTCCGGGAGTACATAATGTTTCCAATGCACTTTCCGCCATTGCCGCAGCCCGGCTTTTAGATCTTTCCTGGGAAGTAATCGCAGAGGGGCTGAACAGCTTTACAGGCACAGACCGGCGTTTTCAGTATAAAGGCCAGATCGGCGGAGTGACCATTATTGATGACTATGCTCATCATCCCACAGAAATTGAGGCAACTCTTCATGCTGCTGCAAATTATCCGCACAAAAAGATCTGGTGCGTGTTCCAGCCTCATACCTACACCCGCACCAAGGCGCTTCTTCCTGAATTTGCAAAAGCGCTTTCTCTGGCTGACCACGTGGTACTGGCTGATATCTACGCGGCAAGAGAGACCGATACTCTTGGAATTTCTTCAGAAGATCTGAAAGAGAAAATCGCAGAACTTGGAACTTCCTGCGAATATTTCCCGACTTTTGATGAAATCGAGAATTTTTTACTTGAAAATTGTACACAGGGTGACCTGTTGATAACTATGGGGGCCGGAGACGTTGTAAATATAGGAGAACAGCTTCTCGGAAACTAAGTTATCCACATTATCCACATGTTTATGCACATATCCCCCGTGCCGGACATGTGGATTTTTTATGCCTCCATCATCCGACATTCTTCTACAGCAATTTTATCTATTTTTAATGAAAAAGCAACAAAACACGCGGTTTCCGAGATTTATGGCAAATATTCGAGAAAATTCGTTGTCCACATTATCCACATTATCCACATTTTTATGTGGAAAGATTTCCCCGTAAAATACCCTATTCTCATTTGAAAAATCTTGTGCTATAATGCAGGTGACTTAAAAGATTCAGAAAGCGGGAGATCGTTCATGAGCATGATTACACTGCAGAAGCCCTCCCAGTCAGAGGTTACGCTTCTGTCCAATATTTTTATAGATGACTACATGCCGGAGGCCAATGGTGAGTTTGTAAAGGTTTACATTTATCTTTTACGGGCGCTGTCCACTACTCCGGTTTCTTTCACGTTGGAACAGATGGCCGACCACCTGCTCTGTACAGAAAGGGATATTCTGCGGGCGCTGAAATACTGGTCCAGACAGGAGCTTCTTGCCCTGGACTTCGCTGCAGATAAAAGTCTCCGCGGCATTGCCCTGCTTCTGCCAAAGGCAAAAGCCTCTGCTGAAGACGAGACGGCTGCCGCCCCTTTAAAGCAGGCAGTACCGGCCAAAGCCGCACCGCTTACGCCGGACCGTGTAAAAGAACTGAAACAGAACGAAGATATTATCCAGCTTCTTTATATTGCAGAACAGTATCTGGGCAAAACCCTGTCCCCCACGGAAATACAGAAGATTCTTTTCTTCTATGACGGCCTGGGCTTTTCCGCAGATCTGATCGAATACCTGATCGAGTACTGCGTCAGCCGCAGTCATAAAAGCATCCGGTACATGGAGACCGTTGCCCTTGCCTGGGCTCAGGAGGGAATCTCCACTGTGGCGGAAGCCAAAAAATCCAATGCCCGGTACAGCAAGGATTATTATTCCATTCTGAAGGCTCTGGGAATCACCAACAGAAGCCCTGTGGAAACAGAGATCACTCTGATGGACACCTGGCTGAAAACTTATGGTTTTTCTATTGCCATCATTCAGGAAGCCTGCACCAGAACAGTTCTGCAGACAGGACAGGCCAGCTTCCAGTATACGGACAAGATCCTGGAGGGCTGGAAAAAGAAACAGGTAAAAACTCTGGAGGATATCCAGGCTCTGGACGCAGAGCACAAGAAACGGAAGCAGGACAAAAAACAGTCCAAACCTGCCGCTCCTGCTTCCGGCAACCGCTTTAATAATTTTCAGCAGAGAGAATATAATTTTGACGAATATGAAAAACGCCTGCTGAACCAGTAATTTTCAGGCAAGGAGGGATGACGTGTCTTTACAGAATTTTCAGTATGATATTATTATGAGAGAATACAACCGGAGACAGACTCAGGTTATGCACGACCTGGAAAAACGACGCTCCTGCGCCTTTGCAAAGGCTCCCCGGCTGGCAGAGATCGACCGTGAGGTCGCTTCTCTCAGCGCCCAGAAGGCACGTTCTCTGCTCTGCGGTCAAAGCAGCTCTGTGGAAGATCTGAAAAGATCCGTAGCTCTGCTGTCCCGTGAGCGCCGTTCTCTGCTGAAAGAAAACGGCTTTCCTGAAGATTATCTGGAACCTCATTACCTCTGTCCCCGCTGCCAGGATACAGGCTACACGGACACAGGCAAATGCTCCTGCTTCAAAAAAGCAGAGATCGAACTTCTTTATACTCAGTCCAATCTTGCAGAGATTCTGGAAAAAGAAAATTTTGAGCACTTTTCTTTTGACTGGTATTCTGATACAATAAAAAACGAGGCAACCGGACTGACCGCAAGAGAAACAGCAAAGCATGCCTATGATACTGCTGTGAATTTTGTACGCAATTTTGATTCCGGCTGCCAGAATCTTTTTCTGTACGGCAGCACCGGAGTAGGCAAAACCTTCCTCTCCCACTGCATTGCCCGTGAATTGCTGAAAACCGCTCACTGCGTGCTTTATTTTTCAGCTTTTGATCTTTTTGACAAACTGGCGCAGAATACTTTTGCCAGAAAGACAGAAACGGATCCGGGAGAAGATTTTATTTACGACTGTGATCTTCTGATCATTGACGACCTTGGTACAGAGCTTACCAACAGCTTTGTATCTTCTCAGCTTTTTTTGTGCATCAATGAGCGGCTTGCCCGCAGAAAATCCACCATCATCTCTACCAATCTGAAGCTGGAGGATTTTTCTGCCACCTATTCCGAGAGAACCTTTTCCCGGATCGCAAGCAATTTTCAGATGCTGAAACTCATTGGAAAAGATATCCGCATACAGAAAATATTTTTAGGAGGAAAATAAAGAATGGCACAGTTAAGCACCAAAGATCTCACAACACTCCCTGTAGGAAGACTTGGGCTGATCCCTCTGGAAAGCTGTCAGTCCCTTGGCTCCAAGGTCAATGACTGGCTTGTAAAATGGAGACAGGAAAGAAATCATCAGGAGCTTAATTCCTTTGCTTTTGAAGGTTATCAGAGAGATTCCTACATCCTCGGAGTACAGACTCCCCGTTTTGGTTCCGGAGAAGGAAAATCCGTGATCACAGAGTCTGTCCGCGGCGATGACATTTATCTTATGGTAGATGTATGCAATTACAGCATGACCTACCGTATCAGCGGCTTCACCAACCTGATGTCCCCTGACGACCATTTCCAGGATCTGAAGCGTGTGATCGGAGCAATCGGCGGCAAAGCAAGAAGAGTCAATGTTATCATGCCTTATCTTTATGAGAGCCGCCAGAACAAACGTGTAGGACGTGAATCACTGGACTGCGCCACAGCTCTTCAGGAGCTGACCGGAATGGGTGTGGAAAACATCATTACCTTTGACGCCCATGACGCCCGTGTTCAGAACGCAACTCCTCTTCATGGTTTTGAAACTGTTCAGCCATCCTATCAGTTTATCAAGGCTCTTCTCAGAAACGAAGAAGGTCTTCGCATTGACAATGAACATTTTGCTATCATCAGCCCTGACGAGGGAAGCATGAACCGCGCCATTTATCTTGCCAATATCCTTGGTGTTGATATGGGTATGTACTATAAGCGTCTCGATTATTCCAGACGTGTAAACGGACGTCATCCGATCGCTGCCTATGAATTCCTGGGACCGAAGCTGGAAGGCAAGGATATGATCCTGATCGACGATATGATCTCCTCCGGAGACACTGTTCTCAAGATCGCTTCTCTTCTTAAAAAGAGAGGAGCAGGACGAATCTATATCTGCTCTACTTTCGGTCTGTTTACAGATGGTCTGGACAAATTTGACGAAGGCTTCAAAAACGGCGTATTTGACAAGCTTCTTACTACCAACCTTGTATACCAGACACCGGAGCTTCTTGAAAAATCATATTATATTACCTGTGATATGAGTAAATATATTGCTCTTATCATCGACACTCTGAACCATGATATGTCTGTCAGCCACCTTCTGAATCCGGTAGACCGTATCAAACGCTGTGTAAGCAACTATATGGATCAGTATAAATAATTTTCAGGAGGCTCACATCAGGCGCCTGAAAGCAATAAACTGACACCGCAGAAAAGCCCCCTGCGCAGTCCTGTGACTGCCAGAGGGCTTTTCCCGTATTCATTTACAGCGCTATTTTATTATAGGCAATTCCATTCTTTTCCAGAATTTCCATTTCTCTCTGTCTGCAGCTGCAAATGATCACCTGTCGCTTCTCTTTTGCCAGCCATTTCAGCACAGAGGTAAGTCTTTCCTCGTCATACATGCCAAACACTTCATCCAGAAACACAGGAAGCTGCTCTCTGCCGCACAGAAGCTCTCCTGCCGCCATTCTCAGGGAAAAGTAGATCTGCTCCACAGTTCCTCTGCTGAGGCTTTCCAGAGGCACGGTACGCTCTCCGGTATTTACTGTCATATGGAGATCTGCGTCCATAAGAATTTCCGTATACCTGCCTCCTGTGATCTCAGAAAGGATTCCGGAGATCCGTCTTCTGAGCTTTCCTCCCACCTGTCGGTGAATATCCCTTGAAATCTGATCGATCACTGTCATAGCCAGATTCAGAGATTCTATTTCCATTTCTTCTGCAAGAGGAAAATAAACGTACTCTTCAGCCTCTCTGTATTCTGCCGCAGCGTTTTCCAGGGCCGTTTCCTTTTCCTTCCGGGCTTCTCTGATATTTTCCCGGCTCCAGGAAAGCTTCTCCTGTCTTGCAAGAAGGCGGTTTTTCTGCCATTCTTTTTTTTCTGTTTCCTCAGATACACGCATTCTCACAAGATAGGCGCCGACTCCTGCCGCAATGCCGATCACACCAATGACCATGGCAGTAATCAGGCTTTTTGTGATTCCGGCTACTGCCAGAGCTCCGCCGATTCCGAATATAAGAGCTGTCGTTATCACAAACTCCAGAATTTTCCGCTTCCTGTAAAGCGCTGCGATCCCCGTTTCCAGATCACCGATCCCGCTTCCGTCGCCGCCTATATAAAAGCTTTTTTCCTGTCCGGAAACCCTGTTTTCCTTTTCCTCAAGCTCTTTAAGCTCGCCTCTGATATATTCCATTCCGGAAGCTATTTTTTCTTTTTCCCTCTGGTTTTCTCTTTTTTTCTGTTCTGCCTGTACCTGATAGCCTTTTCTGGCCATTTTCAGCATCTGCATGGTCCGTCCCAGATCTACGGAGCTGTCCCCTGCTCCCTGATAGCTGGCCATATAGTTCTGGACTTCTCTTACCAGCTCCGGGCCTGTGGTGCTTTTCAGCTGAGCCACTGAAACTGTGTTTTCATAAACCGTCTCACTGATACCGCCAAGCACAGCATCCAGATCTCCCTGGGCCACATCCAGGATCTCTCCGTCATCCTCACAGAGAAATTCTGTTGTAGGGTTCTCCTTATAAAAGTTTCTCGTAAGCCGGAAATTCTTTCCACCGTTTTCAAACCACAAAGTTCCACCATAATCAGCAGAATTTTTCCAGGGCAGATACAGATTGTAAGCATCCTTACGGGCAGCGCGGCCTCTCTGTCTCTGGATTCCATACAGCATACTTCTCACAAAGGTATGCGTAGTAGTCTTTCCGCTTTCGTTGTCGCCGTACAGCACATTGATTCCATCTGAAAACTCCATGGTCCTGTCCCGAAGCTTCCCAAAATTCCTGACTGTAATTCGTTTTATGATCATAATTCTTTCCCGCCGTTAATTCAGTATGCTGGTTTCCAGCAATGCCTGGAGCCCGTGATACAAGGCCTTTTCCTCCACCACAGTCAGCTCTCTTCCCATAAAATATCCAATATAGTCTCCGATCAGAGTTCCTGTATACTTTCTGTACAGCTCTTCCAGATCATAAGCAGGTCTGGATTCATCCAGAACCTCCACAATATTTCCCAGCTTTTTCAGCCGTTCTGTAAGAAGAATAAATTCAGGAGCGCGTCTTCCCCTGAGAATCAGTCTGTAAATATTTTTTCCGCCCCGTTTCAGGATCTCTCCCTTCAGCATCTCCTCCAGAGAATACTGAGTGGAGGTCTCATCCAGGGTAAGAAGAAGATTCTGATAGCTTCTGGATGCAAAAGGAACAAATTTCAGACGCATTCTGCCATTGTCATAGCTTCCCTCAATATAACCGTGATCTCCTGTATCGTTTCGGTCAATGGGTTCCAGAGCTCCGGGATACAGGGCTTTTCCCCTTACCATTGCCTGAGGCTTATGAATGTGCCCAAGAGCCAGATAAGTAAAGCCTGAGGAAAGAATTTTTTTTGCATCCATGGGAATATGCTTCTCATCGCCGCCGTGAGCAAGAAGCACATGAAAGCCCTGTTCCTGCTCCGGCTGCCAGCTGTCATACAGAGGTTCTTTTATCTCCTGATGCTCATAACTCATTCCGTAAACAAAAGTCTGAAGCTCTTCAATATATGCGCAGCTCATTTTCTCACTATCGAAAAATGTCACATTAGGTTCCCATGCAAATCCCCTGTAAAAAGAATTTCTCTTCATATAGTCATGATTGCCTGCCATCAGGAACACTCTGGTTTCCGGTATGGTGGAAAAAAGATAATTAACCTCTTTCAGCTCCTTCAGAAGGGGCTGCCGGTGAAAAAGATCTCCTGCTATAAATAACAAATCCACCGGATCCCTGCGTACAGACGCAATGACCCGGCGGAAAGTTTCCCAGATCTCTTCCTCCCGCTCATGGCTCCACGGGCAGCCCCTGTCGGGAACCGCCCCCAGATGAACATCTGCAAGATGAATAAATCTTATCATTTATGACTCCTTATAAATCGCAGTTGTTTACTGTTCTCGGGAAAGGAATTACGTCGCGGATATTGCCCATTCCTGTCAGATACATAACGCAGCGCTCAAATCCCAGTCCAAAACCGGAATGACGGGTAGATCCGTATTTACGCAGATCCATGTAGAACTGATAGTCCTCTGCTTTCAGACCAAGCTCATCCATGCGGGCTTTCAGCTTATCGTAATCGTCCTCTCTCTGGCTTCCGCCAATGATCTCTCCGATTCCCGGAACAAGGCAGTCCATAGCAGCAACGGTTTTTCCATCCTCATTCTGTTTCATGTAGAAAGCCTTGATCTCCTTCGGATAATCTGTTACAAATACAGGTTTCTTAAAGATCTGCTCTGTCAGATAACGCTCATGCTCTGTCTGAAGGTCGCAGCCCCAGAATACCTTGTAGTCAAATTTGTCATTGTTCTTTTCCAGAAGCTCGATCGCCTCTGTATAGGTTACATGTCCGAACTCAGAATCGATCACATGGTTCAGGCGGTCCAGAAGTCCTTTATCTACAAAGGAATTAAAGAAATTCATCTCCTGAGGAGCGTTCTCCAGCACATAGCGGATCACATATTTCAGCATATCCTCAGCAAGATCCATGTTATCATTCAGGTCTGCAAACGCACACTCCGGCTCGATCATCCAGAATTCAGCCGCATGACGGGTGGTGTTGGAGTTTTCTGCACGGAAAGTAGGTCCAAAAGTATAAATGTTGCGGAATGCCTGAGCATAGGTTTCACCGTTCAGCTGTCCGCTTACTGTAAGGTTTGTTTCTTTTCCAAAGAAATCCTGAGTGTAATCAACCTTTCCGTTGTCATCTACAGGCGGATTCTGAGGATCCAGAGTGGTAACACGGAACATTTCTCCTGCTCCCTCACAGTCGCTTCCTGTGATCAGAGGTGTATGGACATATACAAAGCCTCTCTCCTGGAAAAATTTATGGATTGCATATGCACAGAGAGAACGGACACGGAACACTGCCTGGAAGGTATTTGTCCTTGGTCTTAAATGTGTCATTGTTCTCAGGTATTCCATGGTGTGGCGTTTCTTCTGAAGAGGATAATCAGGCGCAGACGCTCCCTCCACCTGTACTTCTGATGCCTGGATCTCAAAAGGCTGTTTAGCCTCCGGTGTTGCAACCAGAGTTCCCTTTACAATAATGGCAGCTCCTACATTGAGCTTGCTGATCTCCGCAAAATTATCCATGGTATCATGATAGACTACCTGAAGTGTATCAAAACAGGAACCGTCATGAAGTACAATAAATCCAAATGCCTTGGAGCCACGGACGCTGCGTACCCAGCCGCCTACGGTCACTTCCTGATCCAGAAAGGTTTCCCGGTCTGTGTAAATTTCTTTTACAGTTGTAAGTTTCATAATCTATTTCCTCTCTCTGTTTAATGATAACTCATGATATAAAAAGCGAAGCAGATGTACAAACATCCGTTTCGCTTTCTAGTATATCCCATTCACTGTGTTCCTGCAAGGTGTAAATGCAGGAGTTTTACGGAAATCCGCCCGGTTCCCGGGAACGGAACTCCTGCCTCAGAAAATATCAGAGTTTTTCTACAAAACGCATAAAGGCGGATCTGCCTTCCTCTGTGCATTTATAAACGCCGGCATCCTCCAGTACATGAACAAACACATTTCCAACTTCCTTCTGAAGGATCTCATGGATATTGTCTCTGTTCAGATCCTTATATTTTGGAAGGAACTGCTGTACCCATGAGGCATGTTTTTCAATCTTTTCATTGGAGGAAATGTCTTTTCCTTCCAGAATGTACTCTTCCAGAAGCTCCAGCTCTTCTTTCAGACGCGCCGGCAGTACTGCAAGGCCCATAACCTCAATGAGACCGATATTTTCTTTTTTGATGTGGTGGTACTCTGCATGAGGATGATATACGCCCAGAGGATTTTCCTCTGTAGTAATATTATTTCTCAGCGTCAGATCAAGCTCAAACAGATCATCTCTTTTACGGGCAATGGGCGTAATGGTATTATGAGGTTCTCCCTCTGTTTCCGCAAACACAAAGGCTTCCTCATCTGTATATCCTCTCCATACCTCCAGAATATGAGAAGCAAGATCGATCAGACGTTTTTCATCCTTATGACGGATTCGAAGAACAGACAGCGGCCATTTTACAATTCCCGCCTCTACATCTTCATATCCCGGAATAACTACATTTTTCTCAATGGGGGCTTTTGCCATGGCAAAGGTATAATGGCCTCCCTGGAAATGATCATGGGTTAAAATAGATCCGCCTACGATCGGAAGATCCGCATTGGAGCCCAGGAAATAATGAGGAAACAGCTTTACAAAATCAAAAAGCTTGATAAAGGTATTTCTCTCGATCTTCATGGGAGTATGCTGACTGTTAAATACAATACAATGCTCATTGTAATATACATACGGTGAATACTGGAAGCCCCACGGACTGTCATTTACTGTAATAGGAATGATTCTGTGGTTTTCCCTTGCCGGATGGTTCACACGGCCTGCGTAGCCTTCATTTTCAGGACAGAGAAGACATTTGGGGTAACTGCTTGCCTTTGCATTTTTTGCTGCTGCAATGGCCTTTGGATCCTTTTCCGGTTTTGACAGATTGATTGTAATATCAATATCTCCATAAGGACTTTCCACTGTCCATTTCTGGTCTTTTTTTACACGATAGCGACGGATATAATCGCTGTCCTGGCTTAATTTGTAAAAATAATCCGTAGCCTCCTGAGGGCTGTTCTGATATCTGTCCCAGAATTCTTTCTGAACCTGAGCAGGTCTTGGCATCAGACAGTTCATAAGGCGTGTATCAAAAAGATCACGGTATACAACACTATCCTCGATCAGTCCACGTTTCACAGCCTCATCCAGAAGCTCTCCCAGAGTTTCCTCCAGATTCACATTTTCCGGTACTTCTTCCGGTTCTGCATATTCCTCTTCACGAAAGACATCCAGGAGGAGATTGATTGTATAATTTTTTTCACATTCAGGTGTCAGTCCTGTCTCAATTCCATACTGTACCAGTTTTCTGATGCTTTTACTTAACATGTTTTTATCCCCCTGATTTTATGCGATCACATGAGCTCCGTCACCGATGTCTACTACATAAAACTCTGCTTCATGTCCTACTTTTTCTTTGTACTGTTTTCCGATGGTATCAATAAAATGATCCACTGCGTCATTTTTCACAATACTTACTGTGCAGCCGCCGAAACCGCCTCCTGTAATACGGGAACCGATCACTCCCGGAATCTGCCATGCCAGGTCTACCAGAATATCGATCTCCTCACAGGAAACCTCATAATCGTCACGAAGAGAAACATGAGAAGCATTCATCAGTTTTCCGAACTCTTCCACATTGTCTGCTTTCAGCGCATTTACTGCTTTGATTGTACGCTGATTTTCATAAACTGCATGTTTTGCACGTTTTCTGCAGATGTCGCTTGTGATGGCTGATTTATGAGCTTCAAACTCTTCCTCGCTGAGATCCCCCAGAGTTCTGATATCCAATTCTTTCTGAAGTTCTTCAAGAGCTGTCTCACATTCGTTTCTTCTGTCATTATAGGCAGATCCCACCAGACTGTGTTTTACCTTACTGTTTGTAATAACGATTCTGGCGTCTTTCAGCTGTACCGGAGCATATTCAAATTCCAGAGTGCTTGTATCAAGGAAGATCGCGCAGTCTTTTTTGCCCATGGCGCTTGCAAACTGATCCATAATACCACAGTTCATTCCATTGAAATTGTTCTCTGAATACTGTCCGATCAGAGCCAGATCCTGCATGGAAAGTTCCTCAACGCCAAACATATCCTTCAGCATCAGACCTGTAAGAACTTCCAGAGACGCAGAAGAAGAAAGCCCGGAACCATTTGGAATATTTCCGTAGATCAGGAAATCCACACCATGCTCCAGCTTGATGTTTCTTTTTTCAAACGCCCACATAACGCCCTTCGGATAGTTTGTCCATCCAGCCTGGTCAGAAGGGATCAGATCATCCAGGGAAGATTCGATCACGCCAAGTCTGGAGAAGTTTACAGAATAAAAACGCAGTTTTCTGTCGTCTCTTTTGCGGGCCAGTCCATATGTACCCAGAGTCAGAGCGCAGGGAAATACATGTCCGCCATTGTAATCTGTATGTTCTCCAATCAGATTTACTCTTCCCGGCGCAAAGTACTCACGGATTTCTCCGCCTTCGCCATAAACCTCCACAAATTTTTCCATCAGTTCTTTCTGCATAATGCTGCCTCCTGTTTCTGAAGAATCCTCTTCTTTTTTAATTTATTTTCAGGAATGCCATGACCTGTCAATAGGTCACAGCTTCCAGATAAGTAATAAAAATATTTCCTGCCTTCTGAAACAGCTTTGTGCTGTCCTGCATTCCATAAGGCTTCACCTCTCCGGTAGCCGGATCAAGAAGCCAGGTATTATATTCATCGTACCCCACGATCACAGTACTGGAATTTTCTCCTGTTTCTGCAATCACAGCTCTCTGGGCGCTGATCTCATACAGAACATTTTCCAGACTGCAGCCGGAAAGGTCGATTATTTTTCCGGTATCTCCCATTCCGTCCTGAAGAACCTTTTTATCCCAGGAGCCTGTCCGGATAATTTCCGGAATATCCTCTGTATTCAAGGTAATCTGTGTTTTCAGATTTCCTCTCTCCCATACATACTGCTGGGCCCGGTTCAGAACAACTCCCATCTGAGAATCCGCGCGCTTTACTGCCTGTGCAGGGTCTGTCCAGGTGCTGTCCAAACCACCCTTTCCATATACATAGTACAACTCTTCCTCCGGTGTTTCCACCTCAAGCTCCACAATATGCTCTTTCACACTGCGCATCTTGGCTCTGAGAACCAGAGGCTTGTCTGATTCCGGTTTGTCCTCAAAGGTCAGCCGGGTCATAATTCCCTGGCGGTCGGAACTGGTCTGCTCTGCGGTTACCAGCTTGGCCGTTTTATTTCCATTGTTCATGATATTGTCCTTTTTCTGGACAGAATATCCCTGTTTTCCTTTTACAGCAAGCTGAAACTCCATCAGAGTCCGGCCCACAGAAGGATTGACAATATACATTCCCTCCTGGTGATATTCCTTTTTCAAATTGCCCTCAAAGTCCTCGATCCGGAAAGAGGTCAGCCCTTCTGTGCTGTGACCGTTTTCGTCTGTGAGGATATCTCCGCTCTGGAGAAGCCCGTAAATCAGGTCTTCGTTCATAAATCCCAGGGTACGCAACTCCTGATCCTGGCCCGGTGCGATCATTCTTACCTTCTGGGAATCAAAATCCATCATCTGTATCTGCCCTGCATTTTCTCCCTCGGATACGATCCAGGCTGCATGGGCATTGGTGTCGGAAACCACAAAATTATCTCTGTTGATCCCCTCTGCCAGCACCTTATAACTGCTTTCGTCAATATTGATCTGGTAAAGATCTTTTGCCATTACCAGGAACAGCTGGTTATCCTTGTTTACATAAGAAAGAATTCCCAGATCATCCTTGAGAAATTCATATGACTCCGTACCTGGTATAAACACCTTTTCCTCTACCATGTTCTGGTCGCTGTTATAATGATAAATACCAACGCCGCTGTATCCTTCATGATTTCCGCGGCTCATATATCCATAAACCATAAAATCCACGTCGCCGTTTTCTTCTATGCCAAGAAGCTTGATGTCATGGTTCATATCTGCATCTCTGGAATCGCTGTCAACATTTCTGCGAAAGCTGAATACGTCCACAAATTTCCCGCTTTCCGGCGCATAGATCCACAGCTCGCCTTCCCGGACAAAGGCCACTACCGAAGCGTCTTTGTTTGCCATGTAGGAGACATTCTTATCTCCAACTCCAAGAAGCAGGCCTTTATCGCTGATCACAGAAAGCTCCGGATTATAGATCTGATGGGCAGATCTTGTAAAATCAAGAAGCATAATACGTGTTTCCGTATAACGCATTCTGTAAAAATCTGTCACATTATAATATTCTGCTTTTCCTTCATCATTGGCAGCCATGATCTCATATTCCAGAGAAATACTGGCAGTGGTCTCATTAATATCCTTGATCACCGGAATCCCTGCTCTGGATATCTGAGGATGTAAATTCCCCCAGCTTACATTTGCCAGGGATGAAGTAATGGAAATATCTGCAAAATTGCGGGCTGATGTTTCAGTTGCTTCCAGGTATGTCCCCAGTTCATCTGCAGTAGTCTTATCCATGCACTTCTGGGCAAAGGATGATGCAAAAGCCACATAGTCCGCAACATTGGTTGCCGTCCTGGAAACTACCCTCGTATAATAGTAAGCCTCGCCTGAATCTGTATCCAGGGTAATCTGCATGGAATATTCCTGATTCATCAGAAGACCTGCGCTGATCTGTACTGAAGTTCTGAGATACCCGTCTCCGGAAGATTCCAGGGCGCTGATCTTTCTGTTTTCGATCACCTTTGTTCCGTCTGAGCTTCTGATCTCATAGGAAAGGCTTTTTACCTCTGATTCATGGGGATCCACTGCCAGAGATACCGTACGGGTGGTATCAAGGGGCGTAATGCATTCCCTGACAAAATCAGCCTGCATGGGCTGTCTGTATCCATGCATCAGATTGGAAAGAGTTCCTCCGAACTCAGTCATAACCTCCGGAAGAACCGGATTATTCATATCGGAACGGTCATCTGTTGACCGGCTGTTCATCAAAAACGCAGTTCCGGCCACTCCCAGCACAAACACCAGAAGGAGCACTGCAAACTTGCGAAAAAACTTTTTCATCTGCCTTTACACCGCTCCCTTCTCATTATCCCGGGGATAAAGAAGCTGCTCCAGCGTAAGCTCCCCATTAAGAGCCTCTGTCATTTTTTTCAGCTTGTCTGTGCTCTGCTCTTTTCCGCTTTTTACTGCCCGGATCAGCAGATTCTTAGGTGTGTGCTCCATATCAATAAATTCCAGGATCTGTGTGGAATATCCTTTGGATTCCAGAAGATTTGCCCGGATTCCGTCTGTAATAAGAGCAGACATCCTTTCTTTTAAAATACCGTATTTTAAAACCGGCTCCAGAAGCTCGCTGCTGATCTTACTGTTCAGCTCATGCTGACAGCAGGGTACGGAAAAAATCACTTCTGCATCCCACTCCACAGCCTTTGCCAGAGCATAATCCGTTGCCTTGTCGCAGGCATGCAGGGTAACTACCATATCCACCTTCTGGAGACCTTCATATCCGGCTATATCCCCCTGACAGAAATGCAGTTTGTCATATCCGTAGCTTTCCGCCAGACGGCTGCAGTTTTCAATCACATCTGCCTTCAGGTCAAGCCCGATGATATTCACATCATACCCTCTCAGCTCCCGTAAAAAATAATACATGGCAAAGGTCAGATATGATTTTCCGCAGCCAAAATCCACAATCGTAATCTCTCTGTCCCTGGAAAGGCGGGGAAGGATATCCTCTATAAATTCCAGAAAACGGTTGATCTGTTTATATTTATCATAAGCAGAAACATGAACCTTTCCCTCCGGGCTCATAACTCCCAGATCCACCAGAAAAGGAACCGGCTTTCCTTCCGGAAGGATATACTGCTTTACCCTGTTGTGCGAAAGTATTTTTGCAGGCTTTTTTACAGCATGGGGCTTCACTTTAATGGTCTGTTTTCCTTTTTTGCTTACAAGAACACTGCCGTCCGCGCTGCTGCCCTGTACCTGCAGCTGAGAATAATCTCCTGCAAGAGCCTGCTCCATATAGGCAAGAAGCTCTTTTCTGGTATAATTTTCGTGAAGAACCTTTGTCCCCACTGTGGATGAGGCCTGATACAGGATCCTGCCCTTCAGCTCCACCGGACGTATTCTCACTCTTGAGGGAATTTCCTTTTTTCTGCTGCCGCTGAGTACGGCAAGGATCAGCTCCTCACTGATCTGCTCCTCCAAAAATTCCTGTAATGTTTTCATCATTTCTGTATAACTCTTTCTCGCCTTTATTCAGGCGTTCTGTCCTGCCTGTTTCAGTATCCGCGGCATCTTCGCCTTCTGCATCGTCTTCTGGATATCTCCTGGTACAGAAGCACCTCTGTCAGTTCTTCCAGCTTTTCCGAAGACACCATCTGAGCCTCCATTGTATTTTCTTCTGTTTCCCTGATATCCCTGCACATCCGGCGCAGCATCCATCGATCCGGATACTCGTCATAAATACGGCTTCCTTCATAATCCAGAAGCTGACATTCCTGTTCCACCCTTTCCTGCAGCCTGCGGACACTTTCCGGATACCAGGATTTCATCAGCGCAAATTCCTTTTCCTGTATATTTTCTCTTTCATAAAGTAAAGGATCTGCATATGCTGCGTAAAACGGAAAAAATTCATCATAATACATAGACAGGCTCCTGCTTATTCCAGACTTCTTCTTTAAACTATGCGACAAAAGCTCAGATGTGACTTTTTATGCCTGCATCTCTCTAAGTATTCTTCTGGTAAGCTTCATGCTGTGCTCAATCGCCAGCTTCTCAAAAGCAGGATAATCTACTTCCGCACTTCCGTCTGCCTTGTCAGAAATCGCGCGGACCACCAGACACGGCACATGGTTCAGATATGCAGCATGTGCGATAGCAGCGCCTTCCATTTCAACTGCATAAGCGCCAAATTCGCTGACAATAACGTCCTTTACTCCCTGATCTGCCACAAACTGATCTCCGGAAGCAATTCTTCCCTCAAATACCTGAATATCCGGATTTACCTCTCTGCACACCTTTACTGCCAGACTGCGAAGAGCGTCGTCGCTTCCAAAAGAAAATACGTCCATATCCGGAACCTGTCCTTTTTTATATCCAAAAGCGCCTGCATCCACATCATGATGAACCAGATCGGTAGAAACTACAATGTCTCCAATATTAATATCATTATTCAGACTTCCTGCAATTCCTGTGTTGATCACAACCTCTGCCTGAAAGTCATCGATCAGGATCTGTGTACAGACAGCTGCATTAACTTTTCCGATGCCGGACTGTACAACAACTACTTTTTTTCCTTCCAGGATTCCTGAGTAGAACTCCATGGAAGCCTTTCTTATAATCTGTGTATCCTGCATAAGAGCCTTCAGTCCTGCAACCTCATCGCTCATTGCTCCTATAATTCCAATACATCTCATAACAAAATTCTCCTGTCTTATGGTCTGTAATCTGTTTTATCAGTTTAGGCAAAATGCATTCCGAATCATCGGCAATGGCATTTTGATCTGTATATTCCGGTATTTGGATATATACCAGAATACCTGGCAGGACGCGGCTGTAAGCCGTCATCTGCTTATTCATGATACATTATAACAAAAGTTTCGTTTATATGGAAACTTTTTTTAAATTCTGCTATAATGTGTTACAGAAAACTGTTACTGTTCACATCTGCATGCCGGATTACATCAGGCGTGATATTTCCAAATGAACAGTACTTAAAATCCAATTACATCAGGAGGAAAACAAATGAGATACAAAACAAGAGGCGTATGCTCCAGCGCCATTGAATTTGAGCTGGACGACCAGAAAAAAATACACAATGTAAAATTCCAGGGCGGCTGCTCCGGAAATACTCAGGGCGTTGCCCGTCTTGTAGAAGGCATGGAGGCAGAGGAAGCGATCCGCCGCCTTGAGGGAATCCGCTGCGGTGTACGTCCTACATCCTGCCCGGATCAGTTATCAAAAGCTTTAAAAGAAGCTCTGGCCTGATTTATTTACAACAGAAGATAAAAGCGGCTGCAGAATCCCATCAGGATTCCGCAGCCGTTTTTCTGTTATCCGTCTTTTCTGTCCCATTTATCACAAAGGGACTGAATTTCTCTGGCAAAACGATCCAAATCTTTATTTGGACATCCCTCATTCTTTTTAATAACAGACAGAAGCCTCTGACCCATTGCAACCAGTTTTTCAAAGGCTCTGGCCGCTTTACTGCTTCTGGAGGAAATGTGTATTCTTTCCAGCTTCACTCCCGTTGTCTCATAAATGCATACATTATCCTTCAGATCATAAACTGTTCCGCTGAAAGGCGCCACTGCATCCAGTCCTTTTTCTTCCCTGAGCCTGTCGGCAAAAAGTTCCGTAACCGTATCGTCTCCGTGAGTTACAAATACCTTCTGAGGTTTGCCTTCAAAGGCTCCGATCCAGTCAAGAAGACCGTTCACATCTGCATGACCACTGATTCCCGGCATCTGACAGATTTCTGCCTCCACATGGATTTCCTCTCCAAACAGCTTCACCTCTGTTGCTCCTTCCAGAAGAGCTCTTCCCAGTGTTCCCACTGCCTGATATCCCACAAAAAGAATCGTATTCTTTTTATTCCATAGATTATGCTTCAGATGATGCTTGATACGGCCGGCGTCGCACATTCCGCTTGCGGATATGATCACCTTGCAGTCCTCGTCAAAGTTGATTGCCCGGGAATCATCACTGGTAACAGAAGTTTTCAGCCCCGGAAAGCTTAAAGGATTAATTCCCTTTCTGGTCAGGGCAACGGCCTCCTCATCAAAACAGTCATATCTGTGTTCCCCAAAGATCGTTGTTGCTTCGTTTGCCAGCGGGCTGTCCACATATACCTTAAAGTTCCCGTGGCCCTTCACTCTTCCCTCTTCTTTGATCTGCCGGATAAAATACAGCATTTCCTGTGTACGTCCTACAGCAAAAGAAGGAATCACCAGATTTCCTCCCCTGTCAAAGGTTCTCTGAATAACCTCACTGAGAAGACCTACATAGTCCGGTCTGTCTCCATGGCTTCTGTCACCATAAGTGGATTCCATGACTACATAATCTGCCTCGTGAAGCCAGGTAGGATCTTTGATCAACGGTTGATTTGTATTTCCAATATCCCCGGAAAAAACAATTTTTTTCTTTGTGTCCCCTTCTGTGATCGTAATCTCAATACTTGCCGATCCCAGAAGATGCCCCGCATCTACAAACCGTACCTCAATTCCCTCTGCAGGCTTCACTGTTTTTTCATAAGGACAGGAAACAAAATTCCGGATCACTCCCATTGCATCTTCCATAGTATACGCGGGAATAAATTCCGGCTTGCCCTGGCGGCGTCCCTTACGGTTTCTCCACTCAGCCTCAAACATCTGTATATGAGCGCTGTCGCGAAGCATAATGTCGCAAAGATTGCAGGTGGCATCTGTGGCATAAACCGGTCCCTGAAAGCCTTTGGCATAAATTGCAGGAAGATTACCGGAATGATCCATATGAGCATGGGTCAGCAACACAAAATCAATATCAGCAGGATTTCCCGGAATATCCCTGTTTTCATAATAATCCGGCCCCTGCTCCATACCACAGTCTACCAGAAACTTTTTTCCCGCTGCTTCCAGATAGTAGCAGCTTCCTGTCACTTCGTGCGTTGCACCGATAAATGTAATCTTCATATGCAAGCCCCCTTTGTCAGACAATCTTTATTAAATTGGAATATTTTATAATTATTATACACGATTCTCCGTGATTTTAACAGTTGTTTTTCAAAAAGAAGACAGGACAGAATACTCAGATCCTGCCCTGCCCTCAAAGGTTTGTCGTATTCGTTGACGAGTTATTTTTTACACGTCTAACAAATGTTTTGTCGTAATCTCATTGTTTACCAGTTACTAATGCGAGCATTTCGCGCTGCCTGATGGTAATGGCGGTTGACAGTTCTTTTTTCTGTACATCCTGCAGTCTGCACCCATGCTCCGCTATTCAGTTTTTCGTTTTGTATGTCCAAAAATTTGTTTCTTTCCAGAAGTATCGTCCCTTATACCCCGGAAATCCGCATGATTACTTAATCAGTATGCCCTGAGTAAGCGTAGATGTTGACTCTTTAGTAGTTCCGTCCTTGGCAGCATGATAGCCGCGCACACGATAATAAGTACCGCTGGGAACTGCAACATTTAATCCTCGGCTGAGGCTTGTTGCATCATCTGCAGTAAATTCCCAGTATTTGTAAGTACCGTAACTTCCGTTTACTTTACGCTCAAGGTACAAGGATAAATATACCTTGTCGCAGGTATGATGACACTGAGTCAGTCCATAAATAGTGATCTCATTACTGGATAATCTCTGAACCTTTACAGTTCCCAGATTCAGATGATTTCCACGAAGCAGACTGTAGCTGGTATCTTCCGCATAATCTGCTGAAGTTTCTACCTCATCCATAATACTGAGCGGTTGAGCAGAAACCATTGTTGCATTTCCCAATGCAAGGATTCCAGCCACCAAACCAATCCCCAGCATCCGTTTCCATCTACTGATTGTTATCCCTCCTTTCCTCTGCAACCAACCCTTACATAAGTAATACGACAAAACTTTTTAAAAATCACGCTAAAATTTCATTTGTTCCAATATTTTTTTTAATTCCTGTTCTTCTATTCTTCCCGACATATAATATATGGTATCGTTTAATTCCCATTGGGCTAAATAACTCGGCTTCTCATCTATTTTCCCTTGAATCTTTTCTATAATTATCTCTGATCCCTCTTCGCTTTTAACAACACCTGCTTCTTTTGCTTCATCCATACTGATAATTCGGCTTGCAGTATCAACATTCTGTGTATCAATTACAAATAAAATAATATTATTCTGATATTCGTATTCAACCCTTGCAAGATTCGCAAAAACATCTATCTCATAACTTACAAACTCAAACCCATTTGGCCTGTAGTAAAATTCCGGCACTTCTACTCCCAACTGTTTCTCAATTTCTTCCACAACTTCATACTCTGCCGTATCCACATTTTCATTCTGATCACTGTTACCAACTACAGTCTTTGTATCATTTCCACTCCACACACGTATATTGTTCACCAGATAATTTCTGTTTGCCTGGCTTGTCATACTGGCTGCAAATATACAGGCGCAGCACAGAAGCGCAACACCAGCCACTTTTCCCACATGTACCCTGGCATATTTTTTTCTGCCAGAAGAAGGAAACTGTGGAGCTTTTATATCTTCTTCGTCCATGGCTTCTTTTGTTCCCGGAGCTTCTTCTGCATCCACTTCTTCTATGCCTGGAAACTCTGCCATATCCGCAAACTCTTCTCTGTATACCCCCTCTTTCCTCAGTCTGTTGACCAGTTTTTCATATGAACGGGCTTCTGCTTCACTGTCCTCAGGCTCATAGTCTTCAAAATCTTTGTCTGCAAAAAGTTCCCGTTCCATCTGCGCAGCTGTTTTCACATACTGCTCATCTAAAAATACCCTTTTTTCTCTGTCTGATGCCTGATTATTCTGTTGTTTTCCATTCCTTTTATCTTTATTTTCCATGGTTTTCTCCCAGTGCTGTATTCTCAGACATTTGTATTGATTTTCCTGCTCTCCATAATTTCTCTGAACTGCCCCATGACTATTTCCAGAAACCAACGGAATTTTGTCTCTGTTACTGCTCCCACTAACCGGATGGGCTTCATTCTCTATGCTGTCCCCGATAATCGACCGATTTTCATTCTCTCTTCTGTTTCCTCTAACCAGCTGGTATTCATTCTCTCTTCTGTTCCCTCTAACCGGCTGAATTTCATTCTGGATTGCCTTCTGCAATAAAATTTTGTGTTCTTGACAATTCTTTCCCATTGGTTCATATTTATTGGTAACAAAAAGATTTATTCAGGAGGAATCCCCTATGAAACATATTGTACTTACCGGCGGAGGTACTGCCGGACATGTCACTCCAAACATTGCTCTTATTCCTGCTCTCAAAGAAGCCGGATACCAGATTTCCTATATTGGTTCCTATGAGGGAATCGAAAAAAAGCTGATCGAAGAGCTTGGTATTCCCTATTACGGTATTTCTTCCGGAAAATTAAGACGTTACTTTGATGTAAAAAATTTCACAGATCCCTTCCGTGTATTAAAGGGCTTTCATGAGGCGAAAAAACTGCTGAAACAGCTGAAACCGGACGTGGTATTTTCCAAAGGCGGCTTTGTGACTGTTCCTGTTGTGATCGCTGCAAAGAAGCGCAAAATCCCGGCGATCATCCACGAATCCGATATGACTCCCGGACTTGCCAATAAGCTCTGTCTTTCTTCCGCCTCAAAAATATGCTGTAATTTCCCGGAAACAGTAAAAAGTCTTCCTCAGGAAAAAGCAGTTCTTACCGGAACTCCTATCCGCGAAGAGCTTCTCAGCGGAGATAAAGAAGCCGGACGCCTTTTCTGCGGTTTTACTTCCGATAAACCTGTGCTGATGGTAATCGGAGGAAGTCTTGGAGCCGCGTCAGTAAATGAACACATCCGCAGCATTCTTCCTGAGCTTCTGAAGGAATTCCAGGTGATCCACCTCTGCGGAAAAGGCAAAACAGACGAATCACTGAAAGGAACAGAAGGATATGTCCAGTTTGAATATATCAAAAAAGAGCTTTCTGATCTTTTTGCCCTGGCTGATATTGTAATTTCCAGAGCCGGAGCCAATGCCATCTGCGAGATCAGCGCTCTTCATAAGCCAAACCTTCTGATTCCGCTTTCCGCCAATGCCAGCAGAGGCGATCAGATTCTTAACGCCCGTTCCTTTGAACGTCAGGGCTACAGTATGGTTCTTGAAGAGGAAGAGATCACTGACGAAAAGCTTCTGTCAGTGATCCGAAATCTGTATGCCGACCGTCATAAATATGAACAGGCAATGTCGGCAGGCAGCCAGATGGATTCCATTCACCATATCGTTTCCATGATTGAAGAATGTGCAGGATCCAGATAGTCCAATAATTGTTTAATGTCTTTTGTGCAGCTTTTCAAGCTCTGCTTTCATCCATTTTCTTGTCCGGAGGATACGGTTATTCACATTGTTTCTTGTGATACCGTACTCCTCTGCCACAGAATCCGGAGAAATCCCAAAATATTTCACCATAACCAGAATATTATAATTTACAGGATTTACCTTGCGAAGTTTGAGCAGCACCTGTTTTCTGTACTCGATCTCTTCCCGGTTCAGCATGATCTTTTCAGGATTCAGTTTCTCCTCAGAAGGCTTTCTGCGTTTCCAGTCCTCCAGAGCAACATGTTCCTGCCTTTTCCATGGTTTCTTAAAATAATCTTTTGTTTTATTGACAGTTGCTATAAATATCAGCGCTCTCAGTTTTTCTTCATTACCGAGATCCAGAGTATCCATAATCTCATAGAGATGATAAAACACTTCCTGACTGATATCTTCTGCCAGCATTCTGTCCTTTACAAGCCTGTAAGCGCTTTTTACAGAGAATCTATGGTATTTCCTATAAATATCATTAAAATCCTCGTTTTTCATCTTTTGTACAATACCTGATTCCTATTTCAGTTTTGCCAGAATCTCATCTCTGTCCTCATCAGTGAGGCTGCCCGGCTTCCAGGTAAGCTCTACACCGTCTCCCTGATATCTCGGGATCAAATGCATATGAAAGTGAAATACTGTCTGTCCTGCTATCTCTCCATTGTTCTGCACAATATTAAATCCGTCACATTCCAGTGCATTTGTCAGTTTCTCTGCCATATGCTTTGCCAGGATCATGGCTTTTCCTGCTGTTGCATCCGGAAGCTCATAAATATTTGCCGCATGAACTTTTGGCAGAATCAAAGCGTGTCCTTTACTTGCCGGACCCAGATCGAGGATCACCCGAAATTCTTCATCCTCATACAACGTTGCAGAGGGAATTTCACCATTTGCGATTTTACAAAAAATACAGTTTTCCATAATATACTCCTCCTTTGAATTATGAAATATTGTTTCTTCTATTCTCTCGTACTTTGTCGATTTTTTCAACATGAAATTTCTTGCCCGAAACAGGCCGGAATGGTACACTGCAAACGAGGTGACAGATTATGCAGGAAAATTTAACTTTAGAACAGCAGAAAAAAGAGCTGCAAATGACTTTATCAAAATTTACCCATGAAATACGTAATCCGGTAGCATTGATTCAGAGTGAACTCCAGATGCTCGCTTCCGCTCATCCGGAACTGAATTCTTATGACGGCTGGTACGGTATCATGGAAAATCTGGAATATATCCGGGAGCTGCTGAATGAACTGTCCCGTTACAACAACGCAGAGCATCTTTCCCCTGTACAGACAGATATTACCCTCCTTTTAAAAAGTATTATCCGCTCTTTCCGCCCTGCGCTGGACTACCTTGGGATCACTCTGGAAACAGATATTCCCCAGACCCTTCCCCTTCTTTGTCTGGACCAGACAAAAATCCATCAGGCGCTTCTGAACCTTCTCAGAAATGCCCAGGAATCCATTCAGCACTCTCACGGCGTTATCTCTGTTACGGCAGCCGCTGTTACTGACGGCATCTGTATTTCCGTCCGTGACAACGGATGCGGAATGACAGACAGCCAGATAAAAAATGTATTCAATCCCTTCGTTACCTACAAGCCCACAGGAACGGGACTTGGGCTTCCTGTCACCCGCCAGATCATTGAGGCGCACGGAGGCAGTCTGAAGGTTCGAAGCGTACCGGGTAAAGGCACTGAATTTCAGATCTTTTTCCGCCTGTGATAACAAAAAACCGCCAGCAGAAAGCCTGCTGCAAGTCCCCCTGTATGCGCGGCGTTATCCACGCCGCTGCTGGCGAATCCAAAATACAGAGAAAAGACGGCCATAACAAGAATCTGACGCACAGACAGATCCTCCAGGCGTCCTTTATTTCGTATCACCACATAAATCATAGCTCCCATTACCGCAAAAACTGCGCCGGAGGCTCCTGCCGATACTGCATATTCCCCCTGTCTTAAATCCCAGACAAGAGAAAGTACACTTCCCGTCATGCCTCCAGCCAGATAAATCACGATAAAACGCAGCTTTCCGATCACTCTTTCCAGACGGCTTCCCAGAACAAAAAGTACCAGCATATTATTGATCAGATGTTCAATCCCAAAATGAAGAAACATACTGGTAAACAGACGATAAACTTCCCCTTTTTCTACGATCAGCGGCGTATAGGCTGCTCCCCAGTCCAGCATATGAAGCGTATCCTGGGAAAGTCCCGTAAATTCCACCATAAGAAACACTACAATATTTATAATGATCAATGTAAGCGTTGCAGGTTCCTTCCGAAATTCTTCCAAACACATCACCTCTTTGCCAAATTATAAGCGATTTCATTTCTGTTATCAAGGTATCCCAAAAATCTTTTGTATGCAAAATCCAAAAAGCAGGCATTTATTCCGTTTGTTTTTGTATCCTGCACACGATTCTTTTTTTCAGCGAAAGGCGTACACTGGATACAAACAAAAAGAAGGGAGATGCCAATATGAACTATCCGTTTTGTCCTGAAGAGGAATTAAAAGATGTGGGAAAATTCCGCCCTGTACCAAAGCCTTACGGTGTGCCGTCTTTCCCAGTACGAAAATTCAATACTCCTATTACGCCAAAAGAAAATTTCCTACGGCTGGCCCGTGGAGAAAAGCCTTTGTGGATGCCTAATTTTTCTGTTGATTTTAACTGTCTGCAGCCAATGGTCATGCCGGATGCCTATGCCAGAACCTACGGTGGAACTGACTGGTTCGGCATTGAATGGCAATATGAAGAACTGAGCCGGGCAGCCATGGTGAAACCGGGTACAAGAAGGCTCTCAGACATTGTGAACTGGGAAAAGGAGCTGGTTTTCCCTGATCTGAAAGCCATTGACTGGAAAAAAGATTATCAGGAACACTATGCCGATTTGATGGAACTGGACCGCGCCACTACCTTCATTATTGTCAACGGCTGTTTTGAGAGACTGGCTGATCTGACCAGCTTTGAGGACACCTTCTGTTATCTTCTGGAAGAACCGGAAGCTGTCGGAGATTTCTTTGAAAAGCTGACGGATTTTCACATTGAACTGTTTAAAATCGCCCGAGAAGTATATCACGCTGACGCGATCACCTTCCACGACGATATGGGTACTCAGATCAATTCCTTTATGTCTCCTGCCACCTTCCGTGAAGTTCTGCTTCCTCATTACAAACGGATGAATCAGGCAGCCCACAATATGGGCTTATATATAATCCTGCATTCCTGCGGCTGTGTGGGAAATCAGATGGAAAATTTCTGTGACGCAGGCTTTGATTTCTGGGAAGGACAGGATAACTGCAACGACAAAACAGCATTGTTGAAGCAGACAACCAGCCGCATGGGACAGGTAAGTATTTTCCAGCCTCCGGCAGAAATGGACGGGGAAGAACTGCGGCAATATGTGGAAAATCACGTAAAAACAATGGCTGAAGCAGGACGATATATGCCATGGGTAGTCAATACAAATCCCGGACGCAAGGTTGATATCAATGAAGTGATCTACGTTACCAGCCGTAAACTGTACTGTGGAGAAACGGAGGAGAAGTAAAAGCTATGACTGAACAGACAAACAAAAAATACGGAGTCATGGTAAAGGCTGCCACCTTATCCGTAGCTCTGTTAATGTATACTACCAGTATGACTACACCTGCATTGGCTGAGATAGCAAAAGCCTTTCCTGATGCCAGTGGAGAAACTGTGAAGCTGATCGGCTCTATCCCCTCGCTGATGCTGTGTATTTTTTCCCTGGTATCCGGATGGCTTACCCGCAAAGTATCTATTAAAAAGGCCATTCTGATTGCTTCCGGCCTGATTTTTGCCGGTGTTCTTCCGGCCTTTTTCGGAGATATGAATTTTATCCTTTTTACCCGTGTAGTCTTCGGAGCCGGTTACGGTCTTGTGTTCCCGCTGGCCTCTGCTGTTGTTACAGATCTTTTTGACGGAAGTGAAAAGGATGCCATGATGGGCTGGAAAAGCGCAGTAGGCGCCCTGGCAGGAGTAGTATTCCAGTCCCTGGGCGGTATCCTGGCAGCTTACAGCTGGAGATTTTCTTTCCTTGGTTTCCTTCTTGTGATTCCGATTGTTATCCTGGTTCTTTTTGTTCTTCCGGACACAGGAGTCCAGAAAACCGCTGAAACTGCTAAAACACAGGGTTCCAAATATACAAAAACCTTATATATCTGCTGTGCCGTGGGATTTCTGCTAAATGCAGTGCAGTTTTCCTATATGCAGAATATGGCTTTATTTATCACAGGAGAACAGATCGGGACTGCCATAGATGCAGCCAATGTATTAAGTACGTTTACTGCTTTTTCCTTCCTTGCCGGTCTGGTTTATGTGGGATTTGCCAAAATAGGCAGACAGTACACGCCGGCTATCGCTATTCTTCTGGTGGGAATCGCCTTCGGCATAGCGATGGCAGCTTCCAGCAAACCTTTATTTTTTGTATCTGCTGCAGTCTTTGGCCTGGGCTTCGGATTTACCAATCCGGCACTGACCTTAAAAGCAGCCTCCGGCGTAACAGATAAGAGCCATACTCCCATGGCAATCTCCATCTACGTATGCTGTACGGGAATCGGTCAGTTTTCCTCTGCCTATATTCTGAAGTTTGTGCGGGATATCCTGCATATCACCGCAGCAAGAGCTGACTGGCAGATCGCCTGCGTCAGTATTTTATCTGGGTCTGTAATCGGAATCCTCTGTATTGCACTGTCCGGCAGAAAGATAAATAAACAATGAACAGGAGGAATCTCATATGAAGCTGTCTGATATTAAAATACCTGCGCTGTCCAAGCCCATGCCCCCGTTTGATCCCGGCTATCCCATTAGTCAGCGTGAAAATCTTCTGAAGGCTTTCCGGCACGAAAAACCGGCTTGGATGCCTCACCAATACAGATCTACCCAGTTTGCTCTCTGTCCTGCAAATCAGGATATGCCCCGCAGTATGACCTCTGCCACAGATGACTGGTTCGGTGTCCAGTATACTTTTTCGGAAGCTTTTGGCACCCCTACTCCTGTGCCGGGAATGCTTGATGACATTACCCAGTGGGAAGAAAAAATAAAGTGGCCGGATATGAATGCCTGCGACTGGGATGCCGGTTTAGACACCTTTGTGCGGAAGCCCCAGCTTGCTCTGGCAACCCCTTACGGAAACGGTCTGTTTGAGAGAATGCATATTTTCCTGGATTTTGAAACCGCGCTGATTGATCTTCTCACGGAACCGGAAGCCAGCAAAGCTTTTTTTATGAAAATGGCAGATTATAAAATTGAAATTTTTGAACGGATGTATGAACGTTATCATTTCGATTACGTTATTTACAATGATGACTGGGGTACAGCCAGAGATGCTTTTTTCTCAGAAGATGTATTAAAAGATCTGCTCTTTGAGCCTACTAAAAAAATATTTGATGCCATCCATGACAAGGGAGTTCTTGTCCAGTTCCACAACTGCGGCAAAATCGACCGTTTTATTCCTTATATCGTAGAAGGACTGGAGGCCGATGCACTGGAAATCCAGCCGATCAACGACATTAAAGGAATTCTGAAAAAATACGGCAGCCGTGTAACTGTAGAACTGAAAGCAGATCCTTATATTATGAATGATCTGGACAAAACAGATGATGAGATCAGAGCCTATGCGCGAAGCTTTGTAGACGAATACGGCGCACAGGCCAATGACGGAAGCGGAGTTGTCTTCAGCACCTCCTGCAACGATGAACGCATATTCCGCGTCTTTGAAGAAGAGGTATACAATTACAGTCTTGAACTGTATTCCAGATTATAGCCTTGAAAAAAGCTTCAGAATACGGAAGGTCATCTTCATATAATCTCTGCAGTACACATCTTCTATATCATAATGAAGTGAATCAATAATTTTCGTAATACGGTACACTAAAGTATTACGATGAATATAAAGAGCTTTTGCTGTGTTCAGCAGAGAACGTTCCATATTCAGATAAGTACACAACGTATTCAGCCTGTCTCCGTGATTTTTTGAGTCTTCTTCCGCAAGCGCCAGAATATCCGGATGACAGGCGCAGATAAGCGCCTCCTGATCTGAAATCTCAATAATATAAGAAAGCGCATAATCATAAAAATCACAGACAGAGGATTTTCTGTTTTCTCTCTGCCCATAAGAAACTGCTGCCAGAGCCTGCTGATGGTAATATCTGAGCTTTTCCAGGCGTCTGAAAGGCAGGCTTATTCCCGCAGCAAAATGATTCACCAGCAGATACTCGCGTAAAACAGCAAACAGATTCTCCATTGCATTTTTTTCCTGATCACAGACCATAACAATATGATCTTCCATAGTAAAGACACTGGTCTGGGGAAAAAGCTTCCGAAGCTGATTCCCGGCCAGAATCAGAAGATCCGGTGAAAAATCTTTTCTTTCCGGATGAAGCGTCAAAAGACAGAATAAATCTTCCGGCTTCCATTTCATATATCCCAGCTGCCAGTGCAGCCGCTCTTCCAGTACCGTAGCAGGAATATTCTGCTTTTGCAGAAGATCCTGAAAAATATTCTGATGAAAATCCTGATTTTGCCGGTAACGCATAGCTCCAAGATACGGAGACAAATGACTGGCAAGGATTTCCAGAATCTGTATGTCTCCCAGATTCAGCTTCCGGTCTGTTTCCAGAACATTGATTCTCCCGCAAAACAGATTATCATAATAAACTGCCACTGACATAGTAACACAGTTATCCAGCTCCGGTCCGAGAGAAAACAGCTGCGCCTTATTTTTAATATAAAAATCATTCTGCGAATATGTTCTGCGGAACTTCTGAATATAGTCCAGGGAACTGTAGCCGTATCTGCACAGATGCTCCCACTCCCTGTCAATGTCCTTTTCCCCATACTGGGAGCTGAGAGCAAGAACTCTGTTGTCCCCATCCAGGAATATAACAGGATTCTGAAAAATCTGCCGGCTTTCATCTACGATCCTCTGATAATCCTCTGTCCCTGCAACCGGCAGCAAACCGCTGATCCAGTCATCATAAATATCAAAAACACTCTGAATGATTTCAAAGGCCTGCTGGCAGTCCATATCCCTGAGAACAATTTTTCCTCCGATCCCCTGACACACTGCGTCTGCTCCTGACTGATATACATGAACACAGTCTGTTGCATAGGCCATGCGTGCACTTCTAAGACAGATAGGCGCATCCTCTTCAATATAGAGTTCCGGTTCCAAAGCGCAGATACGATTTGCGATCATCCACATACTCAGTTTCATAAATACATCCCTCATCAAAGCAAGTCTAAACACATCTGATCACTGTCACATTACAGCAAACATAGCATTTTCTCTATTATAAAATGACAGCCAGTATTTGAAAAGTATGTTTTGCTTTATACTGAGAAGCCAAAAAGGAAGCGCTTTATACTGCGCTTCCCCGTCTGCCTGAACAGCTTCTGTCCATTGCCATTCCGTATTCTTTCAGTTTCTGGGCCGCCTCTCTGCTTACCGCCTTTGGCACCTGGATCTGTATGGTCACATACTGGTCGCCTTTTACAGAAGGATTCTGCATGGAAGGAACCCCTTTTCCTCTCAGCCGGATTTTTCCGCCGCACTGAGTTCCGGCCGGAATCCTGCACATCACATCTCCGTACAAAGTAGAAAATTTCGCTTCTCCTCCCAGCACTGCTGTCATAAAAGGAATTTCTGCTATCGTATAAATATCCTGACCTTTTCTCTCCCATCCGGTTTCCGGTTCCACATGAACCTTCAAAAAAAGATCGCCTGATGCTCCGCCTCCGTATCCGGGATTTCCCTTCCCCTTCAGGCGAATGCTCTTTCCATCCTCAATTCCTGCCGGAATATGCACCTGAAGCTTCTGGGCTTTTCCATTTGGATCAGAAAGCTGCAGCATTCTGTCACATCCGAACACAGCTTCTTTAAAGCTGACACTGACCTCTGAGCGCAGGTCGCTGCCCCGTCCTGTACCCTGTCTGCCTCCGAAGTCCTGATACCCCCGGAAGCCGGAATTTCCGGAAAAACCGCTTCCGAAGCCTGCCCGGCCTCTTCCGGTGCGTCCACCCTGACCATGAAACATATCGCCGAAGATATCCCCAAAAATATCATCCATGTTACCGTTTTCAAAATGATATTCCCGATAAGCGCCGTTTCCGTCCCGGCCGAAATCAAAGCCTCCGAAGCCATTTCCACGCCCAGAAAATCCCCCTGCATTTTCTGCCGAAAAGCCTTCCTCAAATGCAGCGAATCCAAACTGATCGTATAATTTCTTCTTTTCCGTATCACTGAGAACATTATAGGCCTCTGTGATTTCTTTAAATTTCTGTTCTGCCTTCTTATCTCCCGGGTTCATATCCGGATGATACTGCTTGGCAAGTTTTCTGTATGCTCTTTTGATTTCCTTTTCATCAGCATTTCTGCCCACTTCAAGGACCTCATAATAGTCTCTTTTCGCCATTATGCCACCTCCGGTTCACAAGTCCTGCAAAAAGGAGATGCCGGCAAGTTATTGCAGCATCCCCCTGCCTCTTTGTTCTATATGTAATATAACACCAGTCTTTTCACTTGTCAAGAAAATCTGCTGCTTTTCTCAGCAGAACCTGTTACTTTACCAAATATATTTTTGTGACATCATTGAAAACTACTCCGGCCTTTTAGCAATTACCAACGGAACACTTTCTCTTTCTGCCCGTATGACATTCTGCTTCGAGACTTGCTGGTCTGTAATGATTTTATACACAGATTTAATAGGGCAGATAATTGAAAGATAACCTCCGCCAAATTTTGTACTGTCTGCAAGTACAAACACTTTATCCGTTGTTTTCATAATTGCCTGCTTTACCTGCATCTGAGGCGTGGCAATGGATGTAAGTCCTGCATCAAAATTAATGCTGTGGACACCAATAAAAGCCTTGTCTACATGGAACTTTGCCATACTGTCCTCAGCGATCTCTCCCATGGTTGCTGCAAGATGACCTCCAACGTGTCCGCCCACCATAAAAAGTTCCACATGAGAAAGCCCTGAAAGCTCATTGGCTGCCAGCAGCGAATTTGTTACTATTGCCAGGTGCTTTTCCGGATGTTCTTTTATATAAACAGCCAGATAAAAACTGGTAGATGCATCATCTATAATAATAGTATCTCTGTCTTCAATAAATTCATAAGCACAGGCCGCAATCTGCTTTTTTAATTCCACATTTCGATAAAGGCTTTCTGCGCGATAATGGATCACACCGCCTTCCTCTTCTTTTCTCACAGCGCCTCCATGCGTTCTGGAAAGCTTTCCCTCCTTTTCCAGCGCCCGGATATCCGACCGAATCGTTACTTCTGAGCATCCAAACTCACTGCTCAATTCATTTACTTTTACTGAGCCATACTCTTCCAGTCTCTGTAATATTATTCGTCTGCGTTCCTGCATTTTCCCACCCTCAATACTGCTTACAAACAGACGCTATCATTCCGGACTCATTCGAAAACAACTCTTCTATCTCATCTGAAGCCTGGATGCTCCCAGATTCATGGCAATCAACTGAAATATACCTGTAAACTGCTCTCCAAAATCCTGTTTAGGTATAATCAGAGCACGCTCCGGCTCATAATAAATCCCAATTGTTTTCGGAGTCACAACAGCCTTCTGAATCTTGCTCCACTGATAGGTTTCCTGCATATTTCCACGTTCCATCAGAATCCCCTCATCAGAAAAGGTATAATCTACATCCTGTGCGTACTGTGGATTTATCTTCATCTGACCTGCCGCTCTTCTTTTTAGCTGTAACGGTGTATATCCCAGAAACAGGAATGCAGCTCCAAGATAAAAACAAAGGTTCAACGTGCTGGCTTTATCTGATATATACAGAATGATCCCCATAAACGCAACAGCAAGACCCAGAATATTCACCAGAAATCCGCTGAATTTCGAATAAGCGTGAAACAGAAGAAAGTCAAATAGCGCCTCTTTTGTCATATGAACTGTTATTTTTTTCATGAGCTTTTCACAATCCTTTCTAAATTAAGAAAAGTTTTGTAAAAAGTCCTTTTATATTTTAACATACAAAAGGACTTATATACAATAACCTATTTCTGTTCTGCGGCAAGTGCTTTTTCGTATGCCCATCCTTCCGGGCTGTAGATACCTTTCTTATGATTCATCATATATTTGTCAAATGCCGCTGTAATAAACGGACAAAGGAACAAAGTAATAATAGAAGCTGTGGCGCACTGTGCAGTTGCCATACTTGTGTACTGCGCCATACTGGGATCTGCTTCCGCTACTGCAGCCGGTGTCATTGCAGAATTTAAAGCTGTAGTTCCAATCGCTGCTCCCATTGCATTTCTTTCTTTTTTTGGAAGAAGCAGATTGATAATAAAGAAAAACAATACTGCTGTCGCTGCTGAAATCAGACCCAGAACGATTCCTGACGCTCCCGCTGTCAAAATTGTCTTTACATCTGTCTTTGCGCCAATTGAAATAGTCATAAAGAAAGTGACAATTGGCTGTGCGGTTTTACATGCATCACGAAAGCCTTTATCCAGATTACCCCAGACAAAACCGATCAGAAGAGGAATCAGAACTGCAATCAGTGATTTAATCGGAATATTGGCAAGTCCTGTAGCGCCCAGGGCGATCAGTGTAAAAAACGGTCCGTCATTCAGAGACAGAATGGAAATCGCTCCGGTATCTGTGGCATTTCCGAACTGAGAAGAAAGGGAAATATACAGCGAGCCGTTGGAATTTGTAATTGTTGCAATCAGAACAAAAGGTGCAATTCCCAGGAATCCTTCTGGTCCGCAGATCGTTCCTACAAGAACGCCAACAGCAACACCCAGCGCAAATTTTACGCCTGTCATAATCGCGCCCTTATAAAGAGGCATACCCACCTGTTTTACATTGATCATAGAACCGCACACAATCAGGAAGAATCCCATCATACAGGAATTTCCTTCATAAAACAAAGCAGTTACATACCCTCCGATCTGAAATACCTGCGGAACAAAGGTTGCAAGCAGAACCGCAATAACCAGAGGTATAATAACAAGCCCTCCGGGCAGGTTTTTCATCTTATTTAAAAGATCAAGATCTTTTGGTTCTTTTTTGTTTTTTTCTTTGTTTTCACCCATAATACCATTCTCCTTTTTTCGCTTAGTGATAGGAACGCTCTACTTCCATAATACGTTCAACCTTAGGAGCAGATCCGCCCCCTGCAAAATCACATTTCAGCCAGATATCTACCAGATATTTCGCAAGCTCCACGCCGATCACACGCTCCCCCATGCACATGATCTGCGCATCATTACTTTTTCTGGATCTCTCTGTAGAAAACGGATCATGACACACTGCTGCCCGGATCCCCGGAACCTTATTTGCTGTAATAGCCATGCCAATTCCTGTTCCACATACAAGAATCCCACGTTCAAATTCACCTGCTGCCACAGCCTCAGCAACTGTTTTGGCCACATCCGGATATAAGACTATTTCTCCCTTGTCAGCTCCGAAGTCCTTATACTCCACACCAATCTCGTCCAGATGCTTCATGATTTCCACCTTTAAAGCATATGCTGCTTCATCACATCCAATTGCCAGCTTCATTTTCTGTTTCCTCCTTTATTTTCTTTCTGCTTCTTTAAACAAACGATCTACAATATCACAGGCTGTATGGTCATTTCCGGTCAGACCACCTTTTCCGATTACCGGAAGCCCGTCATAGCTTCCCACCAGTCTTCCTATATCTGCCTGAGGAATTACATAATCTATTACCTGAATGCATTCCACTCCAAGCTGATAGCACACGTTCACCATAGTATCTCCGCCTGTTGTGTAAAGTCCGGCTATTTTTTCTCTTCCCACCTCTTCCATAAGACGGGAAATAATTGTTCCCAGACCTGCATTGATACGATTGGCGCTCATTCCGTCCGCATAACCGTGTTTCCGATCCTCTTCTTCCAGATTCAGAAGTTCTCCATGAAGAGCTGTCTCAAACAGGATCGCTCTGGGTGCCTTTTGGGCTTTCATCATATCGGCTGCAGTATTCACTGCTTTAAGTGCTTCCTCTAAAGCTTCTTCTCCTCCATTTATCAAAGGAACCGGATTCACACTGATCCTTACATGGCGGGGATCCTCACAAAGGACCTCCATCTGTTTTTTTGTGACCGGAGTTGCGCTTCCGGCTGCAACAAGCACTGTTTTTCCAGGTTGCTCTTTTTCGTCCGGTATATCAGGTTCCTCAATCCCGATCAACCCTCGCCTGTAGGCCATTTTAGCTGTAAACGGTCCCGGATCTACTGCAACCACATTCCAATTCAAAGCAATGCAGGCGTCTGCAATCGTTTCAACATCTTCAAGAGTAATCGCATCAACTACAATAACCTTGCAGCCTTCTTTACGTACTTCCATCAGTCTTTTTTCTGTGTCCTCCCGGCCCTTCAGAATATAGTCGAGAGTAACAAGTCCCACTTTTCTTCTGGTTTGTCCTTCCAGAAGTCTTGGCATGTAATTTTCTTTTACCGGAGTACGCACGTCCTGAGCTACCGGAGTATTGATCAAAGCAACTCCATCTATGATAGAATAACCGCCTACCAGTATCCTTCTGGATTGAGGCATGGCAGGAACCACAACTGCTATCGCATTTTCATCTAACTGATCCAGCATGGCATCTATCTCTGTTCCCACTCCGCCACGAAGCGTAGTATCTATTCTTTTGGAAAAATATTTTACCCCCATTCTTTTTAACGCAAGGGTAGCTGATTTTACCTTTTCATAGGCTTCATCTGCCGGAAGCGGGCGTGAATTGCTGCTTACCAGAATAGCATCCAGATTTTCTGCACCCTCTGCCTTTTCTGCTGCTTCTTCATTAAAAAACACTGCTGTTTTCGCTTTTGACCTTGCAAGCAACACCCCTGTAGTGGTTGCCCCTGTCAGATCGTCTGCAACTGCACCTATAATCGGCATAACATTCTTCCCTTCTCTGTATTGCTTTACTTCTTTGTTTCTCTTTCGTGCTTACGTACTGCATATTCCACACATACCTTTGTGGACTCGATCAGGCTTACACAGTCTGCAATTCCTTTTCCCGCAATATCAAAAGCTGTTCCATGGTCTACAGATCCCCTGATAAACGGAAGTCCCCATGTAATGGTTACTGATTTCTGAAAATCAAAGGTCTTACATGCAATATGTCCCTGATCGTGATACATGGAAAGAATCGCATCAAATTTTCCGCTCTTTCCAATATGAAATACCGAATCTGCCGGGCATGGGCCCACTGCATTGATCCCCTTCTCCTGAGCCGCCTTTACTGCCGGCTCCAATTCATCAATTTCTTCCCTTCCAAAAAGTCCGTTATCTCCGTTATGAGGGTTAATACCCGCAACTGCTATACATGGATTGTCAATTCCTACGTTCCTCAGTTCTTTATCAATATTTTCAATAAATTCCAGCACAACGTCTTTTGTAGCAAAATGCACCGCATCCACCAGAGACATGTGCCTGCTTACAAAAAATACTCTCAGCTTATGGCAGGAAAACATTGTAAGTGCATAAGGAGATTTGGTTACATTCTGATAAATTTCCGTATGCCCGGGTTCTTTCACTCCCACAAGCTTGATTGCACGTTTGTGGATTGGAGCCGTGGATACTGCATCTACCTTTCCTTCCATTCCAAGCTCAATTGATTTCATAATCCAGTCAACAGCCATACGTCCTGCAAGCTCCTGAACCTCGCCCCATTTAATAGAATCTGTGTCATAATCACCTGTTTCCAGAACATCAACAACCCCATATTCGTATTTTGCTTCCTCCGGACTGGAAATTTTATTGTATTTCAGTTCTTTGCCAAGAACTTTTGCCGCTCTGTCCAAAATTGCAATACTTCCGATTACGAACATTTTACAGGAATCATACAGTTCCTTATCAAGCATAGTTCCTACCACTATTTCCGGTCCTATTCCAGCCGGATCTCCCATTGTAACTGCCGTTACAGGCTTAAATTCACTTTTCATTTTAATCAGTTTTCCTTTCATTTAATTTTCGTTATTTGTTTATTTTTATTTTGATTTCCGTCGTTTTCATGTTCTAATCTTAACTCACTTTTTTCACAAAATCAAGTATATGTTTACTTTTCGTTATTTATATTCACTTTTTCATTTGTATTTTTGTACATTTTGCACAATATAATGCCTTTATTTCTTTTGTTTCATTTCGTATTTTCGTTTTCTTTCATTTCAATCATTATTTACTACATTTCTCCTAATTGCTTTTCGTTTTTTACAATCATATAATAAAGCCAAAACAAAAGAAAAATTCCATCAGGAGGATTATCATTATGAATAAAAAACTTTATTTTGGAAGCAATCTGAAAATGTATAAAAACGTCAGAGATACTGTGGAATACCTCGCAAAACTGACGCAAAATACAAGCGATATAAGCAGAGACGATATTCAGCTTTTTATTATTCCATCTTTCACTGCTCTGGAACAGGCTGCAGCATGCACCGATCAGAACCAGATTCTTCTGGGCGCCCAGAATATGTGTTGGGAGGACCAGGGACAGTTTACCGGTGAAATATCACCACTGATGTTAAAAGAGCTTGGACTTGGACTTGTAATGGCAGGCCACTCCGAGCGAAGACATGTATTCGGAGAAACAGACATTGAAGAAAACAAAAAAATAAAAGCCGCATTAAAACACGGCTTTACTGCTTTATTATGCATCGGGGAAACTCAGGAACAAAAAGACTATGGGATCAGCCCGGAAGTTCTCCGGTCTCAGCTTAAAATCGGCCTCCACGGAATTCCTTCCGATCAGCTTCACAAATTATGGATCGCCTATGAACCTGTATGGTCTATCGGAATAAATGGCACTCCCGCCACTCCGGACTACGCGGAATCCATGCACAAAATCATAAAAGAAACCCTGAGAGAGCTGTTCTGTGAAGCTTCTGAGCAGATTCCTGTTCTCTACGGAGGCAGTGTTAATTCCGATAATGCAGAGGAACTGATCATACAGCCCTCTATTGACGGTCTCTTTACCGGCCGGGCAGCCTGGGACGCTGATAAATTCAACGATCTGATCCGCAAGGCTATAAACGCATACAGAAGCTGTCAGAAGTAGCAGAATCAAAACCGATCCTTCAGTTTTACTCCTGTTTCATTGAGCATAGCGATCAGAAGCCCGTACTTAAACTCCTGGATCTGTCTGCGTTCCTCCAGGAAAATCCCCATGACACCCTTCACATTTTCCTCATCCTGAACAGGCAAATACATAGCTTTTGCTGTTGACAGAGTATGAGTACAGGCTCCTGCCCGGTGGTGATTGGCTGCCACCCATTTTGCCACCGCTTTTTCCTGAGAAGTCAGCAAAGGTTCCAGACTGGTTTTTTCTGTTCCCTGACGGGGAAACAGCATTGCCTCTCCCAGAAGCCCGTCTTTATTTACCGGATAGATCACAAGAGACAGATCCAGAAGCTTTTCCACCTGGGCCGCCGCCTGCTGCCAGACCTCCTTTTCGGATTTGCATCGGCGGAGCTTCTGGCTGTTTTCCAGAAGAATCTCTGTCCGGTAAGCCTTTTTTACACTTTCTTTGTTCTGAAGCTTCAGCTTTCTTGTCTGGGACGCTGTAAAAAGCCCCACAATAAACAGCATTGCAAAAGTGGTGGGATATCCTTTATCATAAGCCTTCAGAGAAAAATACGGTTCTGTAAATAAAAAATTAAAGGCAAGCACACTGAACAGGGACGAATAAACCGCATAGATTTTTTTGTCAGATATGTAGGACGACAGCAGCACTCCCAGAATATACACCATAATGATATTGGATTCCGGAAGGTGAAATTTCTGGAGAATCCAGGCTGCGATCGTAGTAAGAACCAGAATTATATTGATCAGTCCAAATTCCCACAATGCCTGCATTCCTGCATTTTCTGCCTTTCTGCGCCCTTCTCTGTGACCGTATTTTCCTGCAGCCTTTCTGTTTTTCATATCCGGGATAATATATACGTCAATGTTGGGAGCCATACTGTTCAATTTTTCCAGTACCTCCGCCATTGGCTTTCGCATAAAAAATCTGTGGTTTGTCCTTCCAAGAACCACCTTCGAAACATTGCTTACCATTGCATATTCTGCAACCTGGCTGCCAATATCAGAACCATACACTGTAACGATTTTTGCTCCCAGAGCCCGGGCAAGCTCCATATTTCTCCGCACACTCTGTTTCGTCTTTTCATTAGCTTCCTGCATGGCAGGTGTTTCCACGTAAAGCCCTGTAAACTGCCCGCGAAAGGCATAGGCAAGACGGGCCGCTGACCGGATGACCTTTGCGCTTGACTCCGCGGCGGAAATGCAGGCAAGAATATGTTCTCCTGTGTGGTAGTCCATGTCCCCGGTAATATTCCGTTCTTCCTCTGCGATACGGTTTACACGGTCTGCCGTACGCCTCAGAGTAATCTCTCGAAGAGCCGCAAGTTTTTCCCGTTTAAAGAAATTATTCATGGCTCTTTCCACCTGCACCGGCTTATAGATCTTCCCCTCTTTCATTCGAGCCAGAAGATCTTCCGGTTCAATGTCAATAACCTCCACCTGATCCGCGTGGTCAAACACACTGTCCGGAATCCTTTCCCACACTTCTATATGGGTAATAGAGCCCACCAGATCATTCAGGCTTTCCAGATGCTGAATGTTAATGGTGGTATAAACGTCAATCCCTGCCCGCAAAAGTTCCTTTACGTCCTGATACCGCTTCTCATTTCTGCAGCCGGGAGCATTGGTGTGAGCCAGTTCATCTACAAGAATCAGCTGAGGTTTCCGCTCCAGAGCACGGTCAAGATCAAACTCCCGGAGCTTTACTCCTTTATATTCTGCCACAAGAGGCGGAATGGTTTCTAACCCCTCCGCCTGTCTGCGTGTGTCCGGTCTGTCATGAGGTTCAATATACCCGGCCACCACATCTATGTTATGTTTTTTTGCCTCATGGGCCGCTTCCAGCATCGTATAGGTTTTGCCGGAGCCTGCCGCATATCCCAGGAAAATTTTCAGCTTCCCTTTATTTTTTTTCAGCTTCTGCTCTTCCTCATACTGAAGCTTTTTTAACAGATATTCTGAATCAGGTCTTATATCTTCCATTCTGCCCTCTTCTTTCTGTCAGATCAGTCCCATTGCGCCTGCAATATCAAGATTGCATTTCAGCACATTTACTCTTTCTTCTCCAAAAATGCCAAGCACCTTATGTTCTGTGTTTTCTTCTACAATCTCCTGTACTTCCTGCTGAGAAAGTCCGGAATTTTCAGCTACTGCCGCAACCTGAACCTGGGCCGCCTCCGGGCTGATATGTGGATCAAGTCCGGAACCGGAAGCAGTCAGAAGATCAGAAGGAATCTCCTCTTTTTTTACTCCTGGATGAGTTTCCAGAAACTCATTCAGATCCTCCTGAATTCTTTTTTTCAGTTCAGGATTGGAATTTGCATAGTTAAAGCTTCCTGAAGATACGCCTGTATATTCTCCGTTCTCCTTCTGCTCCTCTGTGTATGTATTATAATTTACAGAAGAAACTCTTCCTCTGAAAAAATAATCCTCTGTAAAGTCCTGGCCTACCAGCTCGGAACCCACAGCTTCTTCTATATTATTGGTCGGTTCTCCATTTTTGTCGATCAGGTTTCCATTGGCATTATTCTTCATGGTCAGCTGACTCACACCTGTCAGGGCGAGGGGATAGACAAATGAACAGAGCACGATCATCACTATACAGAATACAAATGCCTTTCCCAGCATTTTTCCAAACTTTTTCATGAAATATTCCTCCTACATTCCAAGCATTGCAAGCATTGGAGCTACAATCAGATCTATCAGCTTGATTCCCACAAACGGGATAATAATTCCGCCAAGTCCATACACTCCCATGTTTCTGAGAAGAAGTCTTTCTGCTTTCATAGGTTTATATTTGACTCCCTTCATGGCAATGGGGATCAGCGCCGGAATAATGATCGCATTAAAGATCAGTGCGGAAAGAATAGCGCTTGCCGGAGTAGCCAGATGCATGATGTTCAAAATCTGCATCTGTGGCAGAACCAGCGTAAACATTGCCGGAATAATGGCAAAATATTTTGCAATATCATTGGCAATACTGAAGGTTGTCAGAGATCCTCTTGTAATCAGAAGCTGCTTTCCGATCTCCACTACCTCAAGGATCTTAGTGGGGTCAGAATCCAGATCCACCATGTTTGCGGCTTCCTTTGCCGCCTGGGTTCCTGAGTTCATGGCAAGACCTACATCTGCCTGAGCAAGAGCCGGAGCGTCATTGGTTCCGTCACCTGTCATGGCTACCAGCTTACCTTCTGCCTGCTCTTTTTTAATGGCTGTAATTTTATCCTCAGGACGGCACTCTGCAATAAATCCGTCCACTCCGGCTTCCTTTGCAATGGTTGCCGCTGTCAGAGGGTTATCACCGGTACACATAATAGTTTTGATACCAATTTCACGAAGACGCTCAAATCTCTCTACCAATCCCGGCTTAACTGTATCCTTCAAATAAATAACTCCGTAAATTTTGGCATCTACACATACAACCAGAGGAGTTCCGCCAAGGTTGGAAACTTCTGTTACAATGCCTTCCAGGTCAGAAGGAATCTCTCCTCCCTTTTCCTGTACAAATGTTTTAATTGCCTCGTATGCGCCTTTTCTGATGATGGTTCCATCTTTACAGTCAGCCCCGCTCATTTTTGTCTGAGCGGTAAATTCTACAAATTCCATGCCGTCTGTATTCAGACTTTCCGGATCACATCCCATTTTTTTACCAAGATCAACTGTGGATTTTCCTTCCGGAGTTCCGTCAAGCAGAGAAGAAAGAACACTATAACGGATCAGATCTTTCTTATCCACGCCTTCCACCGGATAAAATTCTGCCGCAAGACGATTGCCAAAAGTAATTGTTCCTGTTTTGTCAAGAATCATGGTATCCACATCACCGCAGGCTTCCACAGCTTTACCCGACATTGCTATAACATTAAAACGGGTCACACGGTCCATACCTGCAATACCGATTGCAGAAAGAAGTCCTCCGATGGTAGTCGGGATCAGACATACCATTAAGGCAATGGCCCATGATACCGGAATTTCCACACCCAGGTAGTTTGCAAAAGGATAAAGCGTTACCACAACGATCAGGAAGATCAGGGTCAGTACGATCAGAAGCGTGTTCAGTGCAATCTCATTTGGTGTTTTCTGTCTGGATGCACCTTCTACAAGAGAAATCATCTTATCCAGAAAAGATTCACCCGGCTCAGCAACAATTTTTATTTTCAACCAGTCAGATACTACAGTAGTTCCACCTGTTACAGAGGAAAAATCTCCGCCGGCTTCTCTTGTTACAGGAGCAGATTCTCCTGTAATAGCAGATTCGTCTACAGAAGCGATTCCTTCAATAACCTCACCGTCATTGGGGATCACCTCTCCCATTTTTACAAGAACAATATCGCCTTTTTTCAGTTCAGACGCATTGATTGTTTTTTCCTGTCCATTGGAAAGAAGTACTCGCGCCTTTGTGTCCTGTTTTGTTTTTTTCAGAGAAGCTGCCTGGGCTTTTCCACGTCCCTCTGCAACAGATTCTGCAAAGTTTGCAAACAGCACCGTCACAAAAAGAATCACTGTTACAATTCCATTATAAATTCTGTACTCTGCATTTCCTCCAAACATTGTAGGAAAGAAAGTCAGAATCAAAGTGATAATAAATCCAATCTCAACAACAAACATTACCGGATTTTTGATCATATATCTTGGATCCAGTTTCTGGAATGCTCCAATAATAGAAGTTTTCAGAATATCCGGAGTAATGAATTTTGTTTTTTCCTTCTTAGCCATGTTTCTCTTCTCCTTTTTTCTGCATCTACTACATCCACAGCGACAGATGCTCCGCGATCGGTCCCAGTGCAAGAGCCGGGAAGAAGGTCAGTGCTGCAAAGATGTATACAATAAATACAAGAACGATCATAAATACAACATTGTCAGTTCTCAGTGTACCAATGGATTCATTCACTCTCTTCTTGGCCAGAAGGGAACCGGCAATTGCAAGCTGCGCTACAATAGCAATATACCTTCCAAAGAACATTGCAATTCCTGTTGTAACATTCCAGAATACACTGTTATCAGCCAGTCCCTCAAAACCGGAACCATTGTTTGCTGCCGAGGAAGCATATTCATACAATACCTGGCTCAGTCCGTGGAACGAGGGATTTGTAATACCATCCAGTCCCCCGGAAACTGCAACTGCCAGTGCGGAAAAACCAAGGAGCAGAAGCGGATGGATCAGAATTACAATTGCTACCAGCTTCATTTCCTTTCCTTCAATTTTTTTATTCAGATATTCCGGCGTACGTCCAACCATAAGGCCGCAGATAAACACTGCCAGGATCACATACATAACCATGTTCATAAGTCCTACGCCCTTGCCGCCAAACACACAGTTCAGCATCATATGAAGCATTGGCACCAGACCGCCAAGAGGAGTCAGTGTATCATGCATGTTGTTTACCGTACCTGTGGTAAAAGATGTGGTTACTGTGGTAAACAGGGAGGACTGGGCAGTTCCGAAACGGACCTCTTTTCCTTCCATGCTTCCTGCGCTCTGGTCGATTCCCATTTCACCGATCACAGGATTTCCTGCCATCTCTGAGTTGTAGCATAATAGCAGTCCGACCATAAAGAGGATTGCCATTGCGCCAAATACTACAGCGCCCTGACGTCCCATAAGGATTTTTTTCTTTGCAGGTGCCACTGCTGCAGCTGTTGCCTTTACTTTGTTTTTCTTCCGGTCATTAAGCATATGGCCAAAGGTTACGATACAGGCTCCCGGAAGAATCATCATGGAAAGCATTTCAACCATATTGGAGATCACAGTAGGATTCTCAAATGGTGTGGTTGAGTTTGCCCCGAAGAAACCTCCGCCGTTTGTTCCCAGATGCTTGATGGATTCAAGCGCCGCTACCGGTCCCATTGCCAAGTCCTGATATTTTCCTTCAATCGTTTCCACTGTAAAGTTCTGCATCAGTGTCTGCGGTGTTCCCTGGCTTACCAGGATCAGACCTACTATAAAAGATACCGGGATCAGGATCCTGGTTGTGATCCTTACCATATCTCTGTAAAAATTCCCCAGCTTTCTTCCGGAAAGTCCTCTGCAGAATGCCATGCAGGCCGCATAACCGCTGGCTGCTGAAGTGAACATCATAAAAATGATGACACACATCTGCGCTGCATAGGAAAGTCCGCTTTCACCGGAATAATGCTGCAGGTTGGTGTTTGTCATAAAACTGATGATCGTATTAAAGGAAAGACTTGACTCCATTCCTTCAATGCCATTTGGATTCAGAAACAGAAGATTCTGAATTCTGAGGATCAGGTATCCCACAAAAACCATCACAGCATTTGCAGTTACCAGAGTAAGGGCATATTTTTTCCATCCCATATCCTCATTTTTGATACCGCAGATTTTATATATCAAATGATCGATTGGATTAAAAACTTTATCTGCAAAAGTTTTTTGTTCTGTGGCAATGTGATACATGTACTTTCCCATGGGAATCACAAGTATCAGGAAAATTGCCAGCGTAAGAATGATCTGTAACATTTTTCTCCTCCTGTTGCTCTCCCTTTTGACATAAATTAAAATCCAACATTCTCTGAACAGATCTGTAAATTTTTACAGCTTTTCCGGATATATCAGCGCGTATACAAGATAGCCTCCAAGCGCCAGAATGATAATCCCCAATGCTATCATAATCTTACTCCGCCTTTCCTCTTATTTTTCTTTCGGATTCACCTGCGATTCACAGAAATCCGCAAACAGCTTCACAAGGCCAAAACAGCCAAGAAGAACCGCTATCATCAGAATATCCATCATAATAATCCTCTCCTCTCTGTGCTCTTTTTTCTGCACATGCAGGGACGCTCCTGAGAACCCCTCATTTCTTACTTCTCATTTCGTTCACAGTAACCCCTTTTTCTGTTCTCAGACATTGTATACAAGTTTTTATAAAGTCGGTATTAAACTCCGGACAAGGGATGTTAATTTATCATAAAGAAAAAACAGATACAGAAGCGCTGACCGCTCTGTATCTGTCCTTAAATATTACATTATTCTGTTTTCCTGCAATGTCAGAATATACAGAACTATCATATGTCCTTGATTCTTATTGCATAAAAGTTGAGATCATCTTATTTCTTATCCTGTTCCGCCAAAAATATCATTTTATTTTTGTCTGACCGTTCTTTGCTGTACCGGAAGCCCAGCGCCCGGAAATTTTTTATATCTTCCGGATCACAGACATTATTTTCTGCCATAAACCGGACCATTTCTCCCCGCGCCATCTTTGCCAGAGTTGCCTTCTGTTTCACCTTTCCGTCCTTAAGCTGGCCAAACTCCACTGTCAGAAACCGGTCCTTTGGCTCCAGGTATTTTTCCACAGCCTTTGAATACTCTCTGGAGGCCAGATTTATAATCAGGCGGCCTCCCTCTGTCAGTTCCCTGTACAGCCGGTCTCCCCAGAAATCATACAGATCCTTTTTTCCTTTTACAGATAATCTTGCCTGCATCTCCAGACGATAGGGCGTCACTCCGTCAAAAGGCTTCAGCACTCCATAAAATCCCGATAAAATACGCAAATGTCTGTCTATGTAGGCAAGGGCTCCTTCCGTAAAAATTTCCGGAGCCATATGCTGGTACTGAAGTCCCTCATAGGTAAGGACTGCCGGAGTCAGGCAGCGTTCTACGTCCATACTCCTGAAACGGTCATAATTCAGCTGCGCCAGCCTGTCATTGCATTTCCACAGTTCCTTTGCCTGAGCAAACGTAAGACTTTTGATTTCATCCATGAGAAGCTTTGTATCTTCAAGGAATACCGGAAGCCCTGTTACCTGATAGGTATCTGTATCCACATTCATTTTTTTCGCAGGAGATATAATGATCTTCATGTTACAGCTCTCCCAGCATCTGCGCCGGATTATCTGCAGCCTTCACCTTTCCAAAGGTCTTAACAATGATTCCCTGTTCATCAATTAAATATGTGGTACGCACCACGCCCATTGTTTTTTTGCCGTACATATTTTTTTCTTTCCACACATCATATGCCTGAATACAGGAAAGCTCTGTATCTGACAGCAAAGTAAACGGAAGCTCATATTTTGTCTCAAATTTCTTATGGGATGCCACGCTGTCTTTACTTACACCCAGAACAACCGCCCCTTTTTCTGTAAACTGAGGATAAAGCTCTCCAAAGCCGCATGCCTGCTTTGTGCATCCCGGTGTATTATCTCTGGGATAAAAATAAAGAATCACTTTTTTCCCTTTATATTCCTCAAGCGTATGCATTTCTCCATTCTGATCCGGCAGTTCGAACGCCGGCGCTTTTGTACCAATTTCCAGCATAGGTACTTCCCCCTTTGTTGACTTTTTTAGTATAGTATACAGAATATCCTCACATCAGTAAAGGCCGAATTTTTATATCGTGTGTCTTTCTCTGGTGTTTTTTCTTTCATCAATCTTTTTCTGTACAGTAGGATAGTCCTCCATATTCGTATGAGGAATAAATTTTGACGCCTGCATCCTGATGGTAAAATCCGGCATAGACGCAAACTGCACGCTGTACACATGCTCTGTCAGATATTCAATATCCTCCATTCTGTTCCGGTTTAAAAGCAATGTCCTTGCTCCGTCCAGCGAAGAATTTCTGATGGCAGTAAACCGCTCCGGAGACATATCCGGAAAAATCCCCACAGTAATAGCTGATTCCAGATTTCCATGAGCGCAAAACGCCCCTGAAAGATAATAATGGCTGATATCCTGAGCGGTACAGCCTGCGCTTTCCAGCAGACAGTCCAGCATTGTATGAGCCGCTGCTTTTGTGTCCAGATACTGGGAAATATCTGTCTGAGTAAAGTACAGGGGAGTTCCGTCCCAGGATTCCTCCGCTTCCGCATAAACTGCCACGTACTGACCTTCCTCTTCCAGATAGCGCACTCTTCCGGAAGCCTCAGGATTCAATGTTCCGGAAATATCTACCCATCCATTCAGTCTCATTTCCGCGATCAGATCAATAATTCCTGACCCACAGATTCCTTTTGGCTTTTTATTTCCAATGGTTGTGAAAAACAGATCCTGTCCGTAAATTTTCACTGTATCTATTGCTCCGTCACAGGCGCGTATTCCATATTTGCTGATATCACCTTCCAGCGCAGGCCCGGCAGCTCCGGCTCCTGCGATCAGCCAGTCCTTATTTCCTATTACAAGCTCCCCGTTTGTTCCAATATCAAAAAACAGTCCGATCTCTTCTTTTTTATAAAAATCCACTGTCAGAAGTCCGCTTACAATATCTCCTCCCACATAGTTGGATATTGCAGGTATAAAATAAATCTGTCCTCCAAAATCCATTTCCAGCTCTTTCCCGGAATAAAATCCGGGATTTGAGGTCACAGGAGCGTAGGGTGCGGAAAATACTGTCCAGGCGTCCAGCTCCAAAAGGAAATGAACCATAGTTGTGTTTCCTGATATTACCATAACCGGGCAGCCTCTCATATCCCGTCCGGTGTCCTCTGTAAGCCTGTCCAGCAATTTATGAAAGGTTTCTACTGTGGCAAGCCGAAGCTGCTTCTTCCTGTCAGCTCCTTCAAGGCCATAGGTGATTCTTGTAAGAATGTCAGCTCCATAAGCAGCCTGTCCATTTGTCTCATTTGCCTCCGCCAGAATCTGCCCTGTTTCCATGTCTACAGCCTGCATCAGAATTGTTGTAGAGCCATAATCCACAGCCAGTCCATAATGCTCCTGTGTTTTGTCACCGTTTTCCACATCCGTTACCAGGCATTCTCCTTTTCTGGGGACAAGTGTCACTGTAACCCTCCACTGAGCTTCTCTGCACAGCGGATAAATTTTTCTGAGCGCATCCAGAGAAAATCGTATGCTCTGATATCCCAGTTCCTCCAGCGCCCGGCTAAGCCTCAGATGGTCACTGACATTTTCCTCTTCTTCCGGTTTGTTCAGACAAAGATATATTTTTTCACTAAGCCCCTGCAAATCTTTTATCGTATTCATGCTGACCTCTTTCTGTGTTATATGCTATCTGCATATTTTGTGCCTTTTATGGCAGATTTATCTTCAATGTGATAATCTTTTTATTTTTCCTGGAAAACAATTTCCCAGAGATTTTCAAAAGGAATTTCTGTTTCATCCTTCAGAAGCATCCGGTGTCTGAACGTGTCGATCTTTTTTACAGTGCCAGTGACTGTCATATACTTTCCGCCTTCTTTTTTCAGGTCGGGCTGAAAATATGTGACCGTAACCTCCGGCTTCTCACTGATATGCTCCCGGATAAATTCAAGCCGTCTGTTTAAAATCTCCACACTCTCCTCATCCGGCTGTATTCTCTTTTCTGTATATCTTTCTGTTTCCTTAATGGCCGCTCCATATCCGGTCAGTGCGGCAAAGGGAGCAAACTGGGCTGCCCGGTCCTCCACCGGCATCTGAGGATGTGTCCCGGACACATGGTGGGGAAGGTTGATGATATCGTCATATTTATGTGTTTCACCAAAATAATTTTTCATTCCTGCCCTCCTTTTTATCAGAACGGAGAGCCGCCTAAGCCTTATGACCTCCGATCCGGGAATTTCTGTCTCTGGCCGTAGCACCCTCCTGCAGATTCATTCCCTTCAGAATTGCATTCTTCCCGAATTTTTTCTTAATATCCAGCATGGCTTCCTGCATTTTGCGTTCCCGCTCCAGCACAGCCTCTTCCTGCTGCTTCTGCTTTTCCAGCGCCGCATAATCCGTAAAGAGATCAAGCTGTTCAAAAGTTTCCTCTTCCTGTATCATTTCCTCCGGAACCACTTTGTTGGCTGCCAGATACATTCTTCTTATCAGAAGCTCTCTGTCCATGATCCTGTCGTAAAGCTCCATCACAGCAGTTACGATTTTTTTTGCAGAAGAAGTCTGCTGCTTCAGATTAATGGTTCCGTGCGCATGTTTGGGGATTTTTCTTCCATAACGGTCCGTGGTTACTTCCCCGCTGTATTTTTTCTCCGGATTCTTCAGATTCTCAATATCATATCCCACTGTAAGGGTCAGCTGGTCTGTTACCAGACGCTTGTCAACAAGATCCAGGGCCAGAAGGTCTGCCATTTCCCGGATCACCAGTCTGGCTTTTTCGAAGCTGTAGGGGCAGGTGAGAACCTGACCTGAACCTACACTGTTGCTGGAGGGTCTGTAACTTTTTATATCCTGGATGGTACAGGGTTCCCATCCCCAGGCATGATCGATCAGAAGCTCTGCATTAATTCCAAAAAGCTTATAAAGGAGCTCTTCATTATAAAAATCTTCCGGCTTTCCCACAGAACAGCGCGCCACATCCCCCATGGTAAAAATCCCGTTGGCCCTGAGTTTCTTTTCGTAGCCTTTTCCCACTCTCCAGAAATCTGTAAGAGGCTGATGATCCCACAAAAGCTTCCTGTAGGACATCTCATCCAGCTCGGCGATCCTGACACCATTTTCATCAGGTTCTATATGCTTTGCCACAATGTCCATTGCGACCTTACACAGATAAAGATTTGTTCCGATCCCTGCAGTAGCGGTGATTCCTGTTGACTGCAGCACGTCCCGGATCATTGTCATTGCAAGCTCACGGGCAGTCATACCATAGGTTTTCAGATAGTGAGTGGCGTCAATAAACACCTCGTCAATAGAGTATACATGCATATCCTCCGGCGCTATATATTTCAGATAAATATTGTAGATCCTTGTGCTGTAATCCATATAAAATGCCATTCTTGGCGGAGCTGTAATATAGGTAAGCTCAAGCTCCGGGTATGCTTCCAGCTCCGGCGCCAGATACGAAGCCCCGGAAAAACTTCCTCCGGGCGCTTTTCTCTTTCGTATAGTATTGATGGCTCTGACCTTCTGAACCACTTCAAAAAGCCTTGGCCTGCCCGGAATCCCATATGCTCTTAAAGACGGAGATACTGCAAGACAGATTGTTTTCTGTGTGCGGCTGCCGTCCGCCACAACCAGATTTGTCCTCATCGGATCAAGCCCCCGCTCCCGACACTCCACAGAAGCATAAAAGGACTTCAGATCAATGGCTATATATGTGTGCTTTTCCCGTTCCATAAAAGCGCCTCCTTCTGCAATTATCATAACACAGAGAGCCGGACCTGTATAGGAGCAGGGAAAACACCTTCCAAATGACCTTCGGCGAAGGAATTTTGCCCTGTATATCCCGGGATTCTGGCATAAACATGCCAAACCTGTAAACAGTGACTGATACTGTTCTATTTTCTTCCCCGTATTTTTTCAGACCCGGCGCTGACAGCTCTGATATAGGCCTTTGTTACCAGCCATAAGCCCCATCCGATTGCCGCAAAAACAAGTCCCACAATAATCGAAAGAATCAATGTCAAAGCCGGAGATGCAGAAAAGCTTCCCAGCTGAAAGCCAATAAACGGAATGTCATATCCCACAAAGGATGCCAACAGCTTCACCAGCCCACACAGCGGACACAAAATACCACTGAGAATCAGGGCTATTGATGTAATCCCGGTAACTGGAAGAATAATAATGCCGCCCAGTCCTGCCATACTGTAAAAAGCTATCATTGCCCCAAGCTTTCTGAAGCTCATCCCTTTTGTTTCTGTGATCGTTTCTCCAAGATATGCCTGCGCCAGCTTTTTGGGCTCTCCCAGCCGGTCAATGATCTCATTTGCCGAAAGCCCTCCATGCTCTCTCAGCTCTGCCATGTCGCTTTCAATTTCTTTTATAATGTCCATCCGGTCTGTTACCTTCATGGGTTTCAGGTATTTATCAACTTTTTCCAGATAATCATTTAAAGTTTTATCCATTTTCTTTTCCCTCCAAGTCTGAAATTGCAGATAAAAGATTCTTCCATTCTGTTTTCATACACTGCAGATATTCTCTGCCCTTTTCTGTAAGCGAATAATATTTTCTGGGCGGCAGCCCCTCTGTTGTCTCCTGCCAGGAGGAAGACAGATATTCCTCTTTCAGCAGCCTTCGCAAAAGGGGATACACAGTGTTTTCCTTTACAGATAAAATCGGCCACTTTTCCAGTCTGCTGATGATCTCGTAGCCGTAGCAGGGTTCCTGACTGATCATTAAAAGAATTCCAAATTCCAGGGTTCCTCTTTTAATCTGAGATTTCCAGTCGTCAATATTCATATACCTCACCTCTTTATATACATCGTACCACACAGTATATATGTTGTCAATGGGTATTAAAACAAAAACAGAGATGATGCCAAAAGCATCATCTCCATATATTTTAGTTATTTGTATCTTCTACTACCGTAAAAACCTCTTCAATACTTACACCAAAAGCTTTTGCAATGTTCCATGCCAATACAAGAGACGGATTATATTTTCCTTTTTCCAGATTTCCAATAGTCTCTCTCCTGACTCCTGTTATTCTCGCAAGATCTTCCTGTTTCATATCGAATCTGGCACGATATTCTTTAATTCGATTTTTAATCATTCAATGCCCCCCGCTGCTCCCTCCATTCATGAAATGCAAGAGAAAGGGTAAATGCAATAATCACAACTGCAAAACACAACGCAAATGCAGTTGCTACAGCTTTGCTTCCATCATAAATATAAGCACATATAAACATAAAAGGAACAAAAGCAATCATTTCTGCCATAAAAGCAAACGTTGCAGACTTCTGAACATTTTGCCGGAAAAATTCATCAGGTATAATCCAAAAATACCGTATAAAATAGATAAATCCCAAAAATCCATAAAGCCCGGTATTTTCAGTAATCCTCCCAAGAAGGGAAACCAGGGACAGCAGCGATAACAAACCTAAATAATTAAATTTTTTCCTCATTTACGCCTACCTCCTTTATGTGGTATATTTCACTCTTTACGTTATAAATATACCTCTTTTTTTCACAGAAAGTCAAGTAAATCTGAGTAACTTACACGGCTCAATTTTTACAAAAATAATCACTCATTTATATACACTGCAAAAACTCCCGGTGTTCAAAACACCGGGAGTCTTACTTCTTCTCTTTATTTTAAAATAAACTTCTCTATAATTTCCGCCACGCCGTCATGGTTGTTGTCCCGCTCTGTCACATAGGTTGCGTATCTGTCCATTCCCTCGTAGGCGTTTTTCATCACAGCTCCCACACAGGCTGCCTGCAGCATTTCCACATCATTTGGCGCGTCTCCTGCTGCCACTGAATTTTCCAGGGGAATATCCAGATACTCGCAGAGCCATTTTACTGCGACACCCTTGGAAACACCGTCCGGAACGATCTCCAGAAAATTTTCTGTAGAAAAGAATCCTCTTACGGTTCCCTTCAGAGGATTCACACATTCCTCCTGATATCTGTCCAGTTCTGCACGGTTATCCAGCCCTACCAGAAGGATTTTATACGGATCATTTGGAAATGCCGACTCCAGATCCGGAACAATTTTATAAGATACTGTAGATCCGCTGATATAAAAAAGCAGCTCCCGGTTTTCTTTCAGAGAAAGAACCTGAGTGTCCGAATAGGACTGAATATGAAGTCCTCTGTCCATGGCCTCCTGAAACAAAGGCTTCGCCACCTCTTTTGAGAAGGTTTTGCCATAAATTGTTTTTTTGTGAAAAGGATCATAGATCTGTCCTCCGTTAAAGGCGATCACATAACAGCCTTCCTTTGTGAGACCGATCCTCTCTGCAATATCCAGCCCGCTTGCAAGAGGCCTTCCTGTGGTTACGACAATTTTATGCCCCTGCTCCAACGCTCTGTCTATGGCAGCCTGATTGCCGGCCGTTACTTCTTTTTCATCATTTAAAAGGGTTCCGTCCAGATCTGTAAATAGAATTTTTGTATTTTTTCCCACTTTTTTCTCCTCCGTACCTGTTATCCCCCTATTAATTACACGAAAAAAGCAGAATGTCAACCCCTTTGCTTAAAACAGCGCCAAACCGGAGCTGTCTTCCCGATCTGGCGCTGTTTCTGTCACCCTTTCATGATACGTATGATTTTTTCTTTTTTACATCTGAAAAATCACTCTGCGAACTGATAAACCGCTTCGTTCTGAAAACTTTCCCGCAGCGTTTTTTTCATGCTTTCTGCAAATTCCGGACTCATCTCTTTAAATTCCATATGTGCATAAAGTTCAGAATTTCGATAAAAGTCCAGCTGATCCACAGCGGAAATCACTTTTTCCATCTGTCGTTCCAGCCGGCTTCTGTCCTTTTCTGCAAGAGCAAGGCTCATTCTCGCAGTTGCCTTATGATATTCGCCTGTTTCAAAAAGCTCTGCAAGCTGTATAAGCTTTTCTGTAAACATCCGTGCTTTTTCCAGATCTCCGTCCTTTTCCGAAAGGGAAAACAGTCCGCCAAGCACCATTTCCGCAATATTTCCAGTCTGGAACAAAAGCTCTTCATATGCCTTCCAGGCAGCCGGACGATTCCCCTTTTTCTCATATAAAAGGGCTTTATGGATTTTTCTTACCGGATCTTTTACAGAAAAATAGTTCAGGCAGCCTTCTGCTTCTTCGTACTGTTCTTTTCGGAAATAATAACTGAACAGCGCCTCTGCCGCCCGTTCCTTTATCTCCGCATCCTGGCTTTCCAATGCCTGCTTATACCACCCAAGAATTTCCCGGTCATATTTCTCTTCTTCCGGGATCTTCTTCAATATCCGCCAGCCGCCCAGAACTGAGGCAAGCTGTACCACAAGCCTGTCACAGCCCGGATACTGACAGATCTTTTTCCGGCAGAATTCAAAAGCCTGTTCATAGTCCTCTTTCTGAAATTTTTCATCGACTTCCTGCACAAAAGCGTTCACTTCTTCCTGGCTTAATTCTTCCCGGAAACACAGAAGGGTATCCGGAGTTGTCTCCAAAAGCCTTGCAATGGGCGCAAGAAGGGTGATATCAGGAAGGGAAACATTATTTTCCCATTTATTTACAGCCGGAGCTGTAACACCCAGACGGCTGGCCATTTCTTCCTGAGTCAGATTCCTGTTTTTTCTGTACATTCTGATCACTTCACCTGTTTTCATGGCAATTCTCCTTCTCTGTTTGATTTACGCATCGGCCTTTGCTGCTTTTATCATACCAGAGCCGCACCCTTACCACAACTGAACAAATGTTAATTATCAGGCAAAAAATTTAACTGTGATTCAATTTTTTCTTTTACCAGATTCTCCCCTATTACAATAATCACTTCCTGTCCTGCATCAATCGGACAGAGATCAGCCTTTTCCCTGACAGCATTCAGTTCCATCCAGCTTCCCTCTGTATTTCCGGCAAAGCCTTTGATACGGAACACAGATCCGCAGTCTGTATCTGACATGATTCTTTCCGCTGCCTCTTTCAGATTTTCTGCACAGATTCCTGTGTTCATAAAATAAAGAGACTGAAAAGCCTGTCCGTCAAAATGCTGTTTTTCATATGTCTCTGTACGGTATCCGCAGTTCAGAAGCATTTCATAATCCTTATCAGACAGGCTTTCCCAGTCTTTGCAGAAAATATCTTCACCAAATCTTCTGCCGCACTGGATCGCTTCCATTGCCTGATTCAGATGCGCTGTTGTTTCTCTTATTTTTTCCGCTGAAGCTTCCCCTGCTCTGCTGAACACCACACAGCCTGCCGAAGCAGCCTCGGATCCCAGAAGGTATTCTCCGTGAGCAGAAAGCGTTTCTTCCAGTCCGGCATCTACTATAGTGATCACATTGCCGATTTCATACCAGCGGTCAAGAGGCTCCTCATAAAGAGCATCAAAAAATTCATCCACATCAAAAATCCCGGAAGGTTCCACGATCACCCGGTCATATCCGCACATCCCCATAGCGATCAGCTTTGTCTTGAATCTGCGTCTGTGAGTTTCCCGGTCACAGCCTCCCGCAATCATTTCAAGCTCACAGTTCTCCCTTTCCAGTTCCTTTAAAAGCATCATGTCCACATTTACTGCTCCGAAATCATTTTCCAGGATTCCTATGTTCATCCCTTTTTTCAGCAGATAAGAAGCATATTTTTTTATGAAAGTTGTTTTACCGGATCCCAGGAATCCTGTGATCAAATCAATTTTTATCATATTCTCTCCTGACAGACCATAATCTGTTCCCTTAATATTTCTGTGTTTATATGAAAGAAGGGCCGTCATCAGATGTGACCAGCCCTTCTGTTTCTTTATTTACTTATGCTTTCATCATTTTACGTCCACAGCACTGTTTGTATTTTTTGCCGCTTCCGCAGGGACACGGATCATTAGGATAAACCTTGTCCTCTTTTCTCTGAACAGGCTTGCGGGCGCTGGAATCATCTTTATTTGTTCCGGTCACTTTTGCCACCTGCTCACGCTCGATCTTCTGTTCAACATGAACATGATACAGCATGCGGACTGTATCCTCCTGAATGCTGTTTGTCATTTCATTGAACATATCGTAAGCGCTCATCTTATATTCAACAACCGGATCTCTCTGTCCGTATCCTACAAGGCCGATGCCCTGACGGAGGATTTCCATATCGTCAATGTGATCCATCCACTTACTGTCAATGGATTTCAGAAGAACCACTCGCTCAAGCTCACGAAGCTGCTCCGGTTCCGGGAACTCAGATTCCTTTGCCTCATAAAGCTTCACAGCCTCTTCCTTGACAATATGCTTCATCTCATTTTTCTTCTTGCCCTTTACTTTTTCCTGAGTAAGAGCCTGGATCGGGATGATCGGAAGAAGAATGGAGTTAAATTCATCCAGGTTCCATTCTACTGCGTCCACATCATCTGAGAAGCATCTGTCCACAGTATTGTCCACAATATCTGTGATCATCTTATAGATGGAATCACGCATATTCTCTCCGTCCAGTACCTGACGGCGCTCTTTGTAAATAATCTCACGCTGCTCATTATTTACCTGGTCATAGTCAAGAAGATTTTTACGGATACCAAAGTTGTTGAACTCGATCTTTTCCTGTGCCTTCTGAATAGCATTGGAAAGCATTTTGTGCTCAATCTGCTCGTTCTCTGCAACGCCAAGTGAGGTAAAGATTTTCATCAGACGCTCGGAACCGAAAAGACGCATCAGATCATCTTCCAGGGAAATGTAGAAACGGGATTCGCCCGGGTCTCCCTGACGGCCGGAACGTCCTCGCAGCTGGTTGTCAATACGTCTGGATTCATGGCGCTCAGTACCGATGATCTTCAGACCGCCGGCCTCTCTTGACACATCATCCAGCTTAATATCTGTACCACGGCCTGCCATATTGGTAGCAATGGTTACCGCTCCTGCCTGTCCGGCCTGAGCAACGATCTCTGCCTCCTGCTCATGGAATTTGGCATTCAGCACGCTGTGCTGGATTCCTTCACGGCGCAGCATTCTGCTGAGAAGTTCAGAAGTCTCAATAGTAATCGTACCTACAAGAACCGGCTGCTGTTTTGCATGGGCCTCCTTGACAGCCTCAACAACCGCATTGAATTTCTCTTTTTTTGTCATATAAACAGCGTCTTCCAGGTCTTTACGCTGTACCGGTTTGTTGGTAGGGATCTCAACAACGTCCATTCCGTAAATATCACGGAACTCTTTTTCCTCAGTAAGCGCAGTACCTGTCATACCGCCTTTTTTTGTATATTTGTTAAAGAAGTTCTGGAAAGTAATGGTTGCAAGAGTTTTGCTCTCACGTTTTACCTTTACATGCTCCTTGGCCTCAATAGCCTGATGAAGTCCGTCAGAATAGCGGCGGCCCGGCATGATACGTCCGGTAAATTCATCAACAATCAGGATCTCATCGTCTTTTACCACATAATCCTGATCTCTGTGCATCAGGTTGTGGGCGCGGAGAGCCAGAATAACATTGTGCTGGATCTCCAGATTTTCCGGATCAGCAAGGTTTTCAATATTAAAAAATTTCTCAACCTTTTTCACACCGCGCTCAGTCAGGTTGACGATCTTGTCCTTTTCATTTACAACAAAATCTCCTGTCTCAACAACCTCTTCACCCATGATGGCTGCCATCTTTGTCATCTCATGGCTTGCCTCACCGCGTTCCAGCTGCTTTGCAAGAATATCGCACACTTCGTAAAGCTTGGTGGATTTTCCGCTCTGACCGGAAATGATCAGAGGAGTACGGGCCTCGTCAATGAGAACAGAATCAACCTCATCGATGATACAGTAGTGCAGATCTCTCTGTACAAGCTGTTCCTTATAAATAACCATGTTGTCACGAAGGTAGTCAAAACCAAGCTCGTTATTTGTCACATAGGTAATGTCACAGCCATAGGCAGCCCGGCGCTCCTCCGGCTTCATGTCGTTCAGTACAACGCCTACAGTCAGACCAAGGAACTCGTGAACCTTGCCCATCCACTCTGCATCTCGCTTTGCAAGATAGTCATTGACAGTAACAATATGCACACCCTTGCCTTCCAGAGCGTTCAGGTATGCCGGAAGTGTAGATACAAGTGTTTTACCTTCACCGGTTTTCATTTCCGCAATTCGTCCCTGATGAAGGATGATACCGCCGATGATCTGGACACGGTAATGCTCCATTCCAAGAACACGCTTGGCTGCCTCGCGCACTGTGGCAAAAGCCTCCGGAAGAAGATCGTCGATGGTCGCCCCTTCCTCCAGGCGTCTTTTATACTCTCTTGTTTTGTCTCTCAGTTCTTCATCAGTTAATTTCTGCATCTCCGGGCGCAGAGCCTCTGTCTTTTCTACCAGCGGCATGATACGTTTTACCTCACGCTGGCTGTGCGTCCCGAATACCTTTGAAAACACATTCATAATATACTCCTGTTTGTCTTTATTTTATATAAAATCTTCTTTACGGAATCCTCCGTAATTAGGTTAATACAATTAATCCATTCTATTCTATCACTTTCTCACATGGAAAACAATGAATTTTTTTACCCGCAGTCCCTGAATATTGCCCTTTTATCAGTGCAGCCGCAGTAAACAGTCCCCTTCTTTCTCCTCAGATCCGCACTGTGTTTTTATCATCTAACTTCAGGACTTGTCATATTTTGTGCCTTATGCTATGATAAACACCAAACTGCAGGATTTATCCTGCTCCAAACCGGAAACCACTTTAACCAATGATGATAAAGAAAGAGGATTCTGAATTGAAAAAAAAGGATTTGATCATGATCGCAACAATCCTGGTTACTGCGCTTGCTCTCTGGGGCGGCATGTTCCTGATGCGTAAAGGCGACTACGGTTCTGTCCGTATCACTGTAAACGGTCTGGAATACGGAACCTATTCCCTTGCAAAGGACCAGGTGATCGCCATTGGCGATACAAATGTCTGCGAAATCAAAAATGGAAAAATCAAAATGACAGAGGCAGACTGTCCCGACCATCTCTGCATCAGCCAGAAAGCTGTAGGGAACTCAGGCGGGACCATTGTGTGCCTTCCCAATAAAGTTGTAATAGAAGGAGTAAAAGCCGCTGGCTCCGAAGAAGCTTCTCCGGAATTTGACACGGCAGTATAAGCTATGAACAATAAAAAAACCGCATATCTCGGACTGTTTGCCGCTGTAGCCATCATTTTCGGCTATGTGGAGTCCCTGTTCCCGTTTTTTGCGGGAATCCCCGGAATCAAGCTGGGGCTGGCAAATCTTGCCGTTCTCTTTATCCTTGAAACCTATACCTGGAAAGAAGCCGCTGTGGTATCTGCAGTGCGCATCGTTGTGATCGGTTTTCTTTTCGGAAATATGTTCACCATTATCTACAGTCTGGCAGGAGCAGCTTTAAGCCTCTTTGTCATGACTCTTATGAAAAAAAGTTCCGGCTTCAGCATTCTCGGCATCAGCGTGGCAGGAGGCGTGTCCCACAATATCGGTCAGCTGATGGTAGCTGCCCTGATTGTGGAAAACACCAGTCTTCTTTATTACGCGCCTGTACTTCTGATCTCCGGCATGATCACCGGTCTTCTGATCGGTATCCTGACAAAAGAAGTGACAAAAAGAATTCATCTTTAAGTCACTTCCCTTACATTGTCCAATATTTTATTTCTGTACCTTATAGGTATCCTTCATCAGCTCAAAACGCTCTTCCATTCCTTCTGTAAGATACACCTTGTGGTTCTCATCTGCAAAAAGCGCATCTGCCCCGTATTTTTCCAGAAGAGGAAGGGCTTTTTCTTTTCCCAGCACAAAGCAGGCAGTGGAAAGACCATCTGCCATAATTCCGCTGTCGCAGACTACGGTCACTGCTGTCAGCCCATTCCACACCGGATAACCGGTTTCCGGATCCAGAATGTGGTGATATCTTTTTCCATTCTCCATAAAGTATCTTTCATAATCGCCTGAGGTGGAAAGAAATTCTCCCCCTTTTAAAGTGATGGCTCCCAGATACTCTCCTTCCGGGTCTCTTGGATCTTTTACTGCAACCCTCCAGTCAGACTGATCCGGCTTTTCTCCGTATGCCATTACGCTGCTGCCTCCCAGATTCAGGATCATACCGGAAACCTCTTTCTCATTTTTCAGCAGATCCATCACAAGGTCACATCCGATTCCCTTTCCTGCTGCTCCCAGATCCAGCGTTGCCCCGTCTTTTAAGGTCACTTTATTTCCATCAAGCTCAAGTTTTTCATAACCGGTTTCCTTCAGCAGCTTATCCAGTTCCTCCTGAGCGGGTATGCCGGCGTTTTCTCCCCCGATATCCCACAGTCGAATGATTTTTCCGATAGTAGGATCAAAAGCTCCCTCCGAATCCACGGAAAGCTGCTGTATTTTTTCCAGATATCCTGCAAGCTCGTCAGAAACTTCCAGAGTTTTCCCCTGTGCCGCATTCAGCGCTGCGATCTGGGAGTCTTCCTCCGTCCAGGAAAGAAGATTTTCTTCTGTATTTTTCAGAAGCTCTCCCACTGACGGATTCAGATTTTTTCCTGTTGTATACAGGGTTTCAGAAACCACTGTATTCATTGCAAAATCTGTATTTGTATATTTTTCTGTTTTTGCGCCGGCCCAAACCGGACACAGTACCGCACCTGCACTGATAATTCCCCAAAGGGCAAGCCCGGTAAGAATTTTATGTATTTTCACCATTCATTCACCATATCCTGTCAAATTCTTTTATCTGCAGCTTTTTATGATCTCCCTTGTCTCCTCACAGGCTTTTGCGGCGCCTGCCACAACAGAACACGGACCGTCCAGAGTAACCGCCGCTCCGTCAAACTGACTGATGATGCCTCCTGCTTCCGCAACGATCAGGGACGCTGCCGCAAAATCATACGGCTGAAGCTTCATTTCCAGATATACCGCATTGCTTCCGGATGCGGTTCTGCAAAGATCAAGGGCTGCCGAGCCTCCGTTTCTGATGCTGAGGCTCTTCATATACAGTTCCTTTACTGCACGGAAAAATCTGTCCGCTCCGTCCTCATTATATCTTGCGCATCCGAAAGCCACAATCCCTTCCCCAACAGAAATATTTTCCATTTCAAGCTTCTGTCCGTTCAGCCAGCTTCCCTGACCACGGATTCCTTTATACATTTCATCCACATAGGGATTATATACAAATCCTGCGATTATCCTTCCCTGATGAGCCAGTCCCACAGAGACACAGCTGTGATGATAGCCAAACATAAAGTTTGTTGTTCCGTCTATGGGATCAATATAAAAGGTATACTCTCCACAGGCCTTTGCTCCCTGATTGCCCTCTGTATCCTCCTCGCCGAAAAACGCAGCTCCGGGAAGAAGCTTTTCCAGTTCCTCAATCAGAAATTTCTGGATCGCTGTGTCAAAATCCGTACAGAAATTGGCAAGGCCTTCTTTTTTGTGAATATTTTCCCGGGTTGGCCTGGCCTGATAAAGCTTTTGTCCTGCCTGACGGACCAGAAGCTCAATACTTTTATAATCCACACTGCTTTTTTCTTCTTTTGGCTGTTCTTCTGAGATTTCGGCTGCTGTTCCTGACACAGAAGAGATACTTTCAGCTGTCTCAGTTTCCGGAGCTTTCCAGGGCTCAACATCCCAGCCTCCTATTTTTTTCACATTTTCCGAAATATATTTGCGGCTGCGGTCAAAGCCCCAGTAGATCAGGCCTCCCAGAAGTCCTCCCAGACTGTTGAACACAAGATCTGTCAGCTGGAAGGTTCCGATCTTCAGAAACAGCTGACATCCTTCGATAAAAAGAGAAACAATAAAGCTGAGCCACAGGCTTTTCAGAAGAACGCTCTGTACAGGCATTTTTCGTCTGTCTGTCTTTTTTTCCTCCGCCCAGTATAAAAGAATCATAAACGGGATAAAAAGAATCAGATTCTCAATATTTTCTGTGTAAATTGTCCCATCCGGCTTATGAATACCCCAGATTCCCATAACGCTGTCCAGGGGATTTCCCCAGATCGGTCTGCACAGCAGGGTTCTGAACAGCATCATACACACATAAAACACCAGAAGAAATTCTCTTCGAAACTGACTGCTGCTGCGAAACTCACTGATCCATGCCTGAATCACTGCCCCTGTTCCTTTTTTCTTTATTCTCATATATACGCTCATAAACAGCGCTGCAATGATCAGAGAAGCGCCGCCAGTCTGATAAAGGGCTCCCAGGACATTTTTAATAACCGAAACTGCATATTCCATTTTCATACCTCCCTCAAAATAAAATCTTTGTGCCTATTATAATCAAATCTTATCCAAAATACAATTCTTATGATTCTGAAGCTTTGTATTTTCCATCCTTTTCATTGTCTTACCGGACATCCGCATACTTTTCCACAATTCTGCCTTTTTTCTGTATAGTCCATTTCGTTCCAAATCTGAATAGCACAGGAAGTTCCGACCTATACTTTTTGCAAAAGGAGGTATTTGCATGAAATTTCAGCGAATTCAGGATTTGCGTGTAGATTCTGATCTGTCTCAGAAGCAGATCGGCGAAATTCTCCATATCAGTCAGCGATCTTATTCACATTATGAGACAGGCTCCAGAGATATTCCTGTGGAAATGCTTATCCGCCTGGCGGATTATTATAATATCAGCCTTGATTATCTTGTGGGGCGCAGCGACCGAAAAGAAAAGGTCTGAAAAATCCAACAGGCAGTCCGCTGTTATGCAGGCTGCCTGTTTTTCTGTATTATTTTGCCGGAACAATCTCCAGCCAGTATCCGTCCGGATCATTGATAAAATAAATTCCCATGGCAGGATTCTCGAAACAGATACAGCCCATTTCCTGATGTTTCTTATGGGCTTCCTCCATGTTATCCACTGTAAATGCAAGATGGATCTCATTATCTCCCAGATTATAGTGATCTTTCTCCCAATCCCGAAGCCATGTAAGCTCCAGCTCAAATCCGGTTGCTCCGTCTCCAAGATAAACAAGGATAAAGCTTCCGTCCTCAGCCTCTTTGCGTCTGATTTCTTTCAGTCCAAGAGCCTCCTCATAAAACCGGATAGATTTGTCAAGATCGATCACATTATAATTATAGTGCGCAAACTGGAAATTCATATTACCTTCTCCCTTCTGTCAGTTCATAATAAAAAATATACTGCTGCATAATACCTCTGATCCCATGGTATCTGCGGTTCGGAAAACCTCTTTTATAATGTTCATCCAGAACCTGCCTGATATGTGTGTCCACAGGAAAAGCGTCCATGTGATGAAGAGCAAAAAGACAGATGCAGTCCGCCACCTTTTCTCCCACACCACAGAGCTTCATCAGCTCATTCTTTGCACGATTATAATAACGCATCCTGTAAATTTTTTCCAGAGAAATTTCTCCTTTTACAATGGTGCGGGCCGTCTCCGCAATATACCTTGCGCGATATCCAAGTCCCAGCTCTCTCAGCTCCTGTTCTGTGGCCTCCGCCAGAATCTCAGGGCCGGGAAAACCGTAATATTCCACTCCGTTTCCCGAGATCCGCTTTTCTCCGTATCGGGCGCACAGTCTCTCAATGCATCCTCTGATCCGGGAAATATTATTCTGCTGGGAGATCAGAAACGTAACGATCATTTCCCATAGATCCTGCTGAAGTATCCTGATTCCGCTTCCATGAGCCGCGGCCTTGCTTAAATATTGATCCCGTGAATTTACCTTCTCTATATAAGCGCCGTAATCTACATCCAGGTCAAAATAAGGAACCCAGAAACAGATCAGTTCTGTATCGCTGCAGTTAAAATCCACAATACTTCCTTTCTGAGAAACCTCCAGATACTGATTCCCTGCCACCAGAGAATAGGTATTCTCCCCAGTCTTTTTCATACGAAAACACTGCCCGGAATCACAGATCTGCTCCAGACTGAAATTATCCAGTTCCATTGTTACCATTTAAAAATCTCCATTCTCTTTTGCTTTGGTTTATCCCTGATCTTTACATCTGATGACGTACAACTCTGTATTCATCCCCGTTACGGTAATAAGGACATTCCTTCATATTTCCTGTAAGAAACCGGTAGTATTCATCTTCATCCAGATTCACATCACAGTAGTAAGTTTCTGTCTCATCATCATAAACATAATTTGCACAATAATCACAGCCTGCCGCCTTCACTGTTATCTGCCTCCTTTTTTTACAAAATCACATATATTTCATTCATCTGATACTGAATTTTATTTTTTATGTTTTCTTATGCATCTTATCACAAAAGACTGCACATAGTAAATTCCAGAAGAAAATTTTTACAGATAATTTTATAAAATCGTTCTTGCGTAATTCCTATTCATATGGTATGTTGATTCGGAATGTGAACTATTTAACAATAATGAACCACAAAATAAGTAAAGGAGGTCAGGACATGCAGAAACGAAAAAAATCTGTATTCCCCGGCGGCGTACATCCTACAGACGGCTTTGACAAAGCTCTGTCCATGGATTCTGCCGTACAGCCTTACTGTCCGGAAACTGTTACGATCCTTTCAGAACAGTCCTTTGGAGGAAAGTGCAGTTTTCTTGTCAGTCCCGGAGATCATATAAAAAAAGGCCAGCTGATCGGAAAACCTGAAGCGTTCATGGCCGCTCCCCTTCACGCCAGCGTAAGCGGTAAAGTTCTTGAAATAAAAGAGGTTCAGGAACAGGGACGCAGCATCATGGCATGTATTGTACAGAAAGAAACTGATCCGGAAGTAAACACAGAACTTTCCTATTATAAAGGGGCTGCTGACATCAGCAACATCTCCAGTCAGGAAATCCTGACAGGAATCCGTGACGGCGGTCTTACAGGTATGGGCGGCGCAGGCTTTCCCACCCATAAAAAATATGAAACCGACAAAACAATTACAGATCTTCTGATCAACGGTGCAGAATGTGAACCCTTTCTCACCTGTGATTACCGCCTTATGCTGGAAAACGGCTACGCTCTTTTAAACGGCGTCCGTATTCTTCTCAAGGCAAGCGGAGCATCCAAGGCTTATGTGTGTCTGGAAGACAACAAGCCTCTGGCTGCAGAAAATCTTAACAAAATTCTGGCTGAAATGACAGCTTCCGGTCTGATGGGTCAGGAAGAAAACATAGAGATCAAGGTTCTTCCTACAAAATATCCACAGGGAGGCGAACGTCAGCTGATCCAGGCAGTTCTTGGGCGTGAAGTTCCCATGGGAGGTCTTCCGGCTGATTCAGCAGTGATCGTTTCCAATGTAAGCACTGCCAAAGCAGCGGCTGATATGCTTCTTGGCGGACGTCCTCTTACTGAGAGAATCGTCACTGTAACCGGCGCGGTAAAAAATCCCGGAAATTTCCTTGTTCCTGTGGGAACCTCAGCAAAAGAGCTGATTCAGCTTTGCGGCGGAGTTGCCGTTTCCGAAAACCGCGTGATCGCAGGCGGACCCATGACCGGTCCCTGTGTGGCAAACAACTGGAATGGAGAGACAGAGCTTTTCCATGTTACAAAAAATACTTCCGGAATCCTGATTCTTCCGGAACCGGGCTTTGAAGAACAGCCCTGCATCCGCTGTTCCGGATGCGAAAGCGTGTGCCCTGCAGGACTTGTTCCATATAAGATTGAATTTGCTCTTCTTGACGAAGACTATGATCTCTGTGAAAAGCTGTACGCAAGCGAATGTATTGCCTGCGGCTGCTGCTCCTATATCTGCCCTGCAAGACGCGAGCTTTCCCTGCGTACCCGCGCAGCCAGAGATATCGTAAAACAGAGAATCAGAGAAAGGGCGGTGAAAAAATCATGAATCAGGTACAAACTTTAACCGGACCTCATATCCGCACAGCCAATACAACGCGGAATATTATGCTCCATGTTGCAATTTCTCTGATGCCGGCTCTTCTGGGTTCCATTTACTTTTTCGGGATCCGCTCACTGTACATCACCGGTTTTTCTGTTACCGTCTGTGTACTGACTGAATATTTCTGGCAGAAAATCACAAAAAAAACGGTTACTGCCAATGATTTCAGCGCTGTTGTTACCGGAATACTTCTGGCATTTAATATGCCGGTTACTGTTCCTTTGTGGGTAGTTGCACTTTCCAGTATTTTCAGCATTCTTGTTGTAAAGCAGATGTTCGGCGGTATCGGCTGCAATTTTGTAAACCCGGCACTCATGGGCCGTCTTTTCACCATGGTGGTATGGCCGGGAGCCGTTATGCAGTATGTTGCTCCCCGCACTCTGACAACGACAGGTTTTGACGCTGTCTCTTCTGCCACTGTTCTGGGAACAGTAAAAAACGGCGGAGAAGCAGGTTACAGCTATCTGCAGATGTTCCTTGGTGAAACACCGGGCGCCCTTGGAGAAACAAGCAAGCTTCTGCTTCTTGTGGGATTTGCCTACATGTGCTTTATGGGAATCGTAAACGCAGAGGCTGCTCTTACTTACATTGCAACAGTAATCATCCTGACCTTTATCTTCGGACCGGCAGGATTATTTACCGGAGATATTCTCCTGAACCTTTTTGGCGGCGGCCTGATCCTCGGCGCATGCTATATGCTTACAGACTATGCATTTGCCTCAAGAAGAGGACGGCTGCTCTACGCAGTCACTGCGGGAATCATCACGGCAGCGATCCGTATCTTCAGTTTTTATCCGGAAGGAATCTGCTTTGGAATCCTGACAGCCAACTGTCTGGGCGGTGCATTGTCTCTTCTCTATAAAAAACATGTATACGGAGTAAAAAAAGCTTAATTTGGAGGAAAAATCATGAAAAATAAAGAAGTAAAAGGAATTCTGGCGCTGGTTGTAGTGACCGCACTGTCTTTCGGCGTAATCATCGGCTCAAAATCTCTTGCTCTCAGCGCAGGCGGAGACGCTTCCGGTGAAAGCTCAGAAACTCTGGAAGAATTTGATGTAAGCGGCGCGGAAAACATTGAAAAAGCCGGAAAAACAGAAGACGGCTACCTGGTAACTGTCCGCACCAAAGGTTATGTAGGCGATATTGTTATGGACGTTGCTTTTGACAGCTCCGCATCCAGGATCACAGAGGTTCAGGTAGTTGAGCAGTCAGAAACTGACGGACTTGGTTCCAAGATCACAGAGCCGGAGTTCCTTGACCAGTTCAAAGGCGCAGAAGCTCCTGTTTTCCTTCCGGGAATGGACGTTTCTGCCGGTTCTGAGGACAGCAGCGCAGAAGCCGAGCCTGCAAAGGAAGAAACAGATCTTACAGTCCTTGAAGGAGCTGAGCTTTCTGACGGTACCTATGAGGCAAAAACATCTGAGCCGGATTCCAACGGTTTTACTGAAGTTGTTACTCTTACTGTAAAAGACGGCGCTATCACAGAAGCAAACTGGGATGCTGTTACCGAAGACGGTTCCAAAAAAAGCGTTATGTCCGAAAACGGCGAATACACAATGACTGAAGACGGCCTCACATGGAAGGCTCAGGCTGAAGCTCTTGCAGAAGCTCTCATTGAAAACCAGTCACTTTCCTTCCTTACCACTGACGCAGAAGGCAAAACTGACGCAGTTACAGGCGTAAGTATTTCTGTAAACGGATTTATTGATCTGGCAACTCAGTGTCTGGAGCAGGCTTCCGGTATCGAAGCTGCTGAGCCTGAGGCAACAGAAGCTCCGGCAGAAGAAGAAGCTCCGGCATCAGGAGAGGGAACTCAGATCGACGCTGTTTCCGGCGCTACCAAATCTTCTACTGCAGCCGTAAACGGAATCAACGATGCATATAACTTCTTACAGACAGTTAAATAAGAAAACGGAGGAATCACTATGAAATTAAGATATCCGGCAGAAGCCTTTGCCCTGGGAATCATTCTTTTTTCCGCAGGAATGAAGGAAGCCTTTGCAGCCGGAATCCTGGTGATTTTTACCTCTGTATTTGCAGAGTTGCTGAAAAATCTCCTGGAAAAAGCTGTTCCTGCATGGAGCCTTCAGCTCTGTGTATATATTGCCTCCGGCTCTGTCTGTGCCTCAGCCTTTCTGGTGGGCTTTGCGGTTCTGGGAACTGCGCTGACAACGGAGCTTTGGATCATGGTATTTCTTGTGGGACTTCTGTGCGCCAGACACGCTCTTTCAGGAAATACAGAGGCTGAATACGGCGAACTCCTCTGGGAGTCAGCCATTGCCTGGGGACTGTGGATCCTGCTTGCCATTTTCCGTGAATTCATGGGAACCGGAAGTATTTTCGGAAACACACTCCTGACAGCCTCCTTCCAGTCAAAGGCCTTCCAGCAGACAATCTTCGCTTTCCTGGCAGCAGGTCTTGTACTGGCATTTACAAACGGAATCCTGAAAAAAGACTGCAAAGGAATGAACAGCCTGTTTCCGGCGATTCCCGCCTTTATCCTGTTCCACCCGTTTACAGTGGAAAGCTTTGGCGGTCTTCCCGGAACCTTATGGATCATCCTTGTTCCTGTTGTTCTGTTCCTTTCTGTAAAACAGACCTTAAAATTTGCCCGCACCGGAAAGGCCTTCCGAGGTCTTCCTGTAGATATGCTGGCAGCAGGATTTATCTATATGATACTGAGCATCTATTAAAAATCAACTTCCGAGATCCGTATATGGATTTCGGGAGTTTTCTGTTTATCTCATTCTCTGCATCATTATGACAGTTTCTTCAAAGCCATATCCGCTGTACATTCGCAGGACATTTTCTTTTTTCACAAAATGGACATAAAAATATCATTTGACAAACCTTATTCCTGATGATATAATTCCTCCCCGATAACTCAGCAGAAAGGAGCGTTTTCATGACATTTTATCAGGAACTGCAGTTAAATCAGGCGGGGTCAAAATCACTTATCAAAAGCTGTGCAACCTCCGGTGAAAAGCTGCGTCACACACTTGTTTATCTGTTTAAGATTTTTATTACCATGGTATTTTGCGTGGTCTTTGTTATGGGATACGGCAAAATTTTCGGAGATGAAAACAGTATCGTAGGCGTTATTATTCTCCTCTGTGTTATGGTTTTCCGAAATGCAGACTTTGGAATGAAGATGACTGGCTCCCTTGCTTCTATGGCAATTATCTTTTCTATTCTGGCCTTTGGCCCAAGACTTGCCAATATGGCCGGACTCTTCGGCGAACTTCTTATTAATGCAGCCTGCATCTTTGTGCTTCTTCTCCTTGGCTGCCACAACATTATGATGTCCAATCATTCCACTATCGTCCTTGGTTATCTTCTTCTCTATGGTTATGACACCACAGGAAAGGACTATCTTCTCAGACTGGCAGCTATTGCCGCAGGCGCTCTTCTTACGGGAATTGTTTTTTACAGAAATCACCGCAGCAGAACATACAAAAGAACTCTCTCTGATGTTGTAAAAGAATTCCGTATTGATTCTCTCCGGACACGCTGGCAGCTGACTGTGACCTTTGGCGTATCTACCGCGATCTTTCTGGGAGGTCTTTTTCATATTCCCAGAACCATGTGGATCGGAATTGCAGCCATGTCAGTACTTATGCCGTTCCGGGATGATCTGAAAGGCCGGGTAAAGGGACGTATTCCGGGAAATATTATCGGAGGTGTTGTTTTTCTTGCCCTCTATCTTCTGTTTTCCCCTTCTATTTTGCCTTATATTGGAATAATCGGAGGTGTGGGCGTAGGACTTTCTGCTTCCTATAAATGGCAGGCAGTATTTAATTCGCTTGGCGCAATGGCGATCGCAACAGCCATCCTGGGGCTTCCGGGAGCAATTCTTTTCCGTATTCTGAACAATATTCTGGGTTCCGTTTACGGCCAGCTTTTTGAAAAATTCAGCAGCGGGATTCTGGATCGGTTCACAGCCTCCACACCCTGCGCAGAAGCATAAAAGCAGAGCATTTTTCTCAGGAAAATAAGTACAGAAGGTATGAATTTTCCCGGTAAATAATAAAGAGTACAGATTCCTCAGATACTGAGGTGGTCTGTACTCTTTTTGCATTTCTTATTTTTTACTGATTTTCCTCCACTATATCGCGAACCAGACAACGGATAAAATCTCTGCACTTGCCGCATCCGGTACCGAAGCCGGTAAGCTTCTGGACTTCCTCGTAGGTAGATGCGCCTGATTTTACCGCATCCTCAATCATACCATAGGTAATGTTCTTGCAATGACATGCTTCTTTCTCCCGCTTCATATCCTGTCTCCTTTCTTTTCTTATTCCCAGCTCTTCCAGGGAGCCTGCCCCTTCTGCCACAGCTCTTCCAGAAGATTCTTTTCTCTTAATGTGTCCATACACTGCCAGAAGCCCTTGTGCCGGTAAGCGTTCAGTTCTCCTCTTCTGGCTGCCTCCACCAATGGTTCCTTTTCAAACACAGTATCGTCACCCTCAATAAGATCCATGATCTCCGGTTCCAGAACCATAAATCCGGCGTTGATCCAGCCCCCGTCCTCTTTTTTCTTTTCCTTAAAATTCGTAATGGTTCCATCTTCACAGATATCCAGAATTCCAAAACGTCCTCCTGGCTGGGCTGCTGTAATGGTTGCCATTTTTCCATGGGATCTGTGATAATCCAGAAGTTCCTTCAGATCAATATCTGCAACTCCATCCCCATAAGTCAGCATAAACGTGTCTCCGTCCAGATATTCCCTGACTCTTTTTATCCTGCCTCCGGTCATCGTATTCAGTCCGGTATCCACCAGTGTTACTTTCCACGGTTCCAGGACATTATTGTGAACGATCATTTTGTTTTCCTGAGTAAAATCAAAGGTAATATTACTGTTGTGCAAATAATAATCTGCAAACCACTCCTTGATCACATGCTGTTTGTAACCGCAGCAGATTACAAATTCATGAAATCCATAATGAGAATACATTTTCATAATATGCCACAAAATCGGCTTTTCACCTATCTCGATCATGGGCTTCGGTTTCAGGTGGCTTTCCTCACTGATCCTTGTGCCAAATCCGCCTGCCAAAATTACAACCTTCATATATGTCTCCAATCCTTATTCAGTATCTTGTATCATGTGCTGCCGCGTTTATACGACTTCATTATCATTTATTCTAATACAAATCACAGAAAAATGGAACCACCAAAATAAAGCAAAAAATACAGGCTCTTTTCCATCCTGATATTTCGGATTTCAAGATACCTGTATTCTTTATTCTTCAGCAAAAACTAAAAGCATTATTTCTGCTGCAAATCACCAAATGTAGTTTTTTCTTAAAAGGATCTGGAAGCTTTCTTCTCCTGTGTCTCTTTCCAGAGCCTTTCTGCCTCCGGAGCCCATTTCGCTGCATATTCCACGCATTTTCCGCAAAGATGTTCCGGGGTTTCCGGCGACTGAAGATCTGTGGAATGTGCGCCGGATTCTTTTACAAGCCTCTGAAGGATCTCAGGATTCTCCAGCATGGGACATGGACGAAGCATATTGTCGTTAAACGGCTGATTGTTGTGGTAAGCCATAAATAACGGCTGTTTCAGTATCTCAAGAATTGTATTTTCTCTGATATTTCCATTGGAATAATGGATAAATACACAGGGTTCCGCGTCTCCGTTTGCATTAATATGAAAATAATTTCTTCCGCCTGCAATACAGCCTCCTACAAACTCACCGTCATTCTGGAAGTCCATGGTAAAAAGTCCCGGCCCATGTTCCATATTGCGGATTTCCCTGACTCTGTGGTGCATATATGTTCTCTGCTCCACTGTGGGAAGCAGTTCCGGTGAAGCCTCGTTTCCAACCGGCATATAGTGGAAATACAGAGAATACCGGCAGCCTTTTTCCACCAGCATCTGAATAAACTCATCGCTTGTAACACTTTCAATATTCTGGCTTGTATAACAGATGGAGGTTCCGAATACAAGACCGTTTTCTTTCAGAAGCTCCATGGCATGCATAACCTTTCCGTAAACACCCTCGCCCCGGCGAAGATCATTAACTTCCGGTTTTCCTTCGAGACTGAGCGCAAGAAAAAGATTTCCTGCCTCCTGCATCTGACGGCACAGTTCCTCATCCACAAGAGTACCATTGGTATATGCCAGAAAAATACAGTCATTATGCTTTTTGCAGAGAGCAATCACGTCTTTTTTACGTACAAGAGGCTCTCCGCCTGTAAGCATATAAAAATAAATCCCCAGTTCTTTTCCCTGCGTGATCACAGAATCCATTTCGTCAAAGGTCAGATTCAGTTTATTTCCATACTCCGCTGCCCAGCATCCGGTACAGTGCAGGTTACAGGCACTTGTAGGATCCATTAAGATAATCCAGGGAATGTTGCAGTTATGGATCTTTCTCATTTCGCGGATTGTCCTGGTTCCATTATAAAACGCTTCATATCCCAGATTCAGAAGAGTTGTCTTCAGCACATTGGGATACAGCTGATCAGCCATGGAATTAATATATGTATTCAGGGTATATCCCTGGTTTAAAGTTACTCTCCTCAGATATTCCCAGTTGATCCCCAGATCAAATTCATCCATATACTTCTGTGCAGTATCAAGGATTTTTTCATAGGCCTGTTCCCGGTTCTTACTGATCTGGCTAAGCTCATGATCTACGATTCTGGAAAATACCTTTCTTCCTGCTGCGTGTGTTACCCTGTTCATCTGAAAACTCCTCCTTACAGCGCCTGCTGCGCATGGTCAATCATATCTTTTCTTATGTTCATAAACACATTATATTCTCCTGTGTTATTTTTTCCATAAACAAAAACAGGACAGTGTTTAGTTTTTTACCACTGTCCTCTATCTGGCTAAAAAGCTCTGTATCTTTATTAAATTCAGGTTTCCAGAATACGAAGAAGAGAATTTTCCTCATTCCCTCTTGTGATTATAGCTCCCAGCATTTTTATCAATTCCTCGGGATCCTGCTCCATTCCGTCTCTTACCCATGAAAAAATAATTCCTTCAAAGGCATAGGTATAAAAATCTGTAATAAATTTTCGTTTTTCGGGAGCAACCGTTATTCCCTCTGCCATCTCATCCAAAATATTACTGATAATTTTAACAATATATGTATACATAAACCTCAGAAGATAATCTTTCTGAACAGATGCGTAAGTACTCATGATAAATTTTTTATTTTCCCGGGCATAGGTAAAAAACCTCCGAAAACGTTCTTCCCAGCTGTCAGCAGGATCGTCTCCCATAATGGCTCTTTCCACCTCACTGCAATAAATCCACTCCACCAGATCATAAATATCCCTGAAATGATAATAAAAAGTGTGTCTGTTAATCCCACAGGCTTCTGCAAGGTCTGTCACAGTGATTTTGGAAAGAGGCTTCTTTTCCATCATTTTTTTCAGAGCTTCTGCAAGAGCTCTCTTTGTTATTGTTGACATAATTCCTCCATGCTTTGACTCTGGTTCCTATTTAAGCTTTTTCAGACTGTCAAACGGTATCTTTCCGCCAAAAAGATCCAGAGCGCTTCCTACCGTTACATCCAGTTTTCCTTTTCCATAAATTTCAAGAGTACGAATGTCCTCCATACTTCCCACACCGCCCGCATAAGTTACTGACCGTTCTCCATACTCTGCAAGCAGCTTTACCAGTTCTGCCTCAATTCCTCCGGCTTTTCCTTCTACATCTACGCCATGAATCAGAAATTCATCGCAGTGGGCGCCAAGCTCCCTCAATGTATCCAAAGTTATCTTTACATCTGTAAATTTCTGCCATCTGTCCGTTACGATGTAGTAAGCTCCGTTCTTTTTCCGACAGCTGAGATCAAGTACCAGATGCTCTTTTCCTGTTTCTTTTTCTATTTTTTCCAGGTTTTCCCAGGACAGCCTTCCATTTCGGAAAACATAGGAGGTAACAATCACATGACTTGCGCCTGCATCAAGATAATCCTCTGCATTTTCCGGGCAGACCCCTCCGCCGATCTGAAGGCCTCCCGGATAGGTTTTTAAAGCGTTCAGCGCCTGTTTTTTTGTTTCCTGAAAATAGGGTGAATCTTCCGGATTGAGAAGGATCACATGGCCTCCCTGTAATCCGGAATCTCTGTACAGCGCCGCATAAAAAGCAGCATCCTGCTCTGACACAAAATTCTCTCTTGCCTGATCGCCTGTGTCTCTCAGACTTCCCCCAACAATCTGTTTCACCTTACCATTATGTATGTCAATACACGGACGGAATTTCACTGATTCATCCTCCTTTATCCCTGCACATATCCTGTACTTCCTGTCTTTTACAGAATATATTGCAGCACGTAATATGTTTCTATGTAAGGACATGCTCCTACAGATACTGTCCCGTATCGGCATGTCTCTGTATGGCAGCAGCTGCAGACCAGATGCAGACTGCCGTAAGCCGTCATATTCCGCAGGCATCTGGCCGCATCCTGTGGAAGTGTTTCTTATTCACCGGAATGGCCTGTACAGAACGTACTGTTTTACCAGTAAATAAAAAGCTACCTTCCCTCTGCCGCATTTCCCACTGCGTCACCTACATCTTCTACTGCGTTGCCCACGCCCTCGCCGAGATCTTTTACACTGTTTCCCAGCTCACCGGAAACGGTATCATCATTTCTGTCAGTACTCTGATCCATGGTGCCGTCCGCAACATCATCTGTTCTGTCTCCTGCAACAGTGTTGTCATCAGCAGCGTTATTTTCAGATGCAGTATTGTCATTCTTTGTATCTGTATCCGCAGAAGTCCCATTGTTATCTGTCCTATTATCATCTGTCCTGTCAGCATCCGGAACTGCATCCTTATTATCCATGTTGTTGTCTCTGTCTCCGTTGTCCATCACGTTATCTTTTGCTGTGTTTGTTTCGTCTGCATTATTGTCTGTTCTTTCTCCACAGGCGGTAAATGCAGTTAATGCCAGTACAAGCATCATACCTGTAATGATCTTTTTGATGTTTTTCATCCTGATTGTCTCCTTTTCTTGGAATTTTAAAGCTCATACAGGTAATATGCGTAATTTTTTCAGTTTTATTCGTGAAAAAAATTCCAAAAAAGGCAGGACTACTGCTTTTCAGCACTTGTCCTGCCCTGATTATTAACCCTCGATCACATCGGCCATATCATAACGGCCTGCCGGCTTTCCTGCCAGGAATTTAGCTGCCTCAACAGCGCCTTTTCCAAATACAGCTTTTGAATATGCGGTATGCTTAAATTCAATCACTTCATCCGGACCTGCAAAGATCACCTCATGCTCTCCTACGATTGTTCCTCCCCGAACAGCAGAGATACCAATTTCTTTATCAGAGCGCATTTCTCTCTTCTGGCTGCGGTCATAAACATATTTATATTCATTGCCCATAGCTTCATTGAGACTGTCTGCCAGCGCAAGAGCAGTTCCGCTTGGGGCATCCAGCTTCAGACGGTGATGGCGTTCTACAATCTCCATATCAAATCCGGCTGTTGCCAGAACCCTGGCCGCCTCCTGGATCAGTTTCAGAAGGGTATTGATTCCAAGAGACATATTTGCTGATTTCAGCACTGCTGTTTTCTTTGCTGTTTCTTCTACCCTGGCCAGCTGCTCTTCACTGAGCCCTGTTGTGCACAGAACCAGAGGAAGCTTCCTTTCTCCGCAATAATCAAGAAGCGCATCAACTGCTTTTGCAGAAGAAAAATCAATCACTACATCCACGTCTTCCTGACAGGCAGAAAGATCTGTATACACCGGATAAGAAGTATTACCTTTATCCGCAATATCCACTCCCACAGTGATCTCCGCCTCCGGATCCTTTTCCACAAGTTCTGAGATTACCTGGCCCATATGGCCACAGCATCCGTGCATCATAATTTTTATCATAATTACCTCCTCTGTGTGCCTGTATGCACACATCCAGATATGTGTAAAATCATATCTGCTTTATTGCCTGTAAACTGGCAGGCATCTGAATTTGATCCGGCTTCTTGTTTATGCAAGTTTAAGACCATAATCCTTCATTGCTTTTGCAAGAGTTTCTTTGTTGCTCTCCTCCATTTCGCAGAGAGGCATACGAAGAGGACCTACTTCCATACCCATCATGTTCATGGCTGTTTTAACCGGAATCGGATTTACCTCACAGAAAAGTGCATTGATCAGCGGAATTGCTTCAAGCTGAAGTCTTGCCGCCTCTCTGGTATCTCCTTCCATGAATTTCATAACAATATCATGTGTCTGCTTCGGAGCAACATTTGACAGAACAGAAATAACTCCAAGTCCGCCCAGAGACATAATCGGAAGAATCTGGTCGTCATTTCCGGAATAAAGCTCCAGATCCTCTCCCGTCATAGACATCATTTTTGCAATCTGAGAAAGATCTCCGCTGGCAGCCTTGATTCCAACAATATTTTTTACATTTTTTACAAGTGCGGCTACGGTAGCCGGCTGAAGGTTACAGCCGGTGCGACTTGGCACATTGTACATAATGATCGGTGTTTCCGGAACGGCATTGGCAATCGCTGTATAATGAGCGATCAGACCTTTCTGTGTAGCTTTATTATAATAAGGAGTTACAACCAGAAGCGCATCCACACCATAGGAAGCAGCCTCCTTTGACATCATAATTGCAGTTTCTGTACAGTTGGAGCCTGTACCTGCAATCACAGGAACACGTTTTGCCACCTTATCCACTGCAAATTTGATAGTTTTCAGATGTTCTCCGTGAGTCATTGTAGATGATTCGCCGGTTGTTCCACAGATAATGACAGCATCCGTACTGTTAGCAATCTGAAACTCCAGAATTTCCTCCAGTTTTTCATAATTTACACTCCCGTCTTCATGCATCGGGGTGATAATAGCAACGCCTGCGCCCTTAAAAATTGCCATATAAGTTCCTCCTTTTATTCTTCTGTACTATATTATGCAAATCACAGTCTTCCCGAATCACGGATTTTACTGTTGCTCTGAATCATTTCCGACCATATCCTCAGTGAGCCTTATCACTGTGTCCACATAGGGTCTCAATCCTTCCGGCAGATTCGAACCGGTCATAACAATCTGCATACTTTCGTCTTTCTGCCTGAGAATGTCTGCAACTGTTTCCACAGAAACAATTCCCTGTTCCATGACACCAAGGATTTCATCCAGCAAAAGGAAATCACATTCCTGGGTCACAACTACTTTTCTGGCAAAATTCAATCCATTTAAAATATTAGAACGTTCTTCTGCCTTTTCCTCATCACTCAGATCATCATAGCAGCAGTCCCTTTTTTCAAAGCGGAAGATCTTGATATCCAGATCATCCAACTGCTCCAGAAAATCAACAGAACGTGTTTCTTTTCCCTTCAGAAACTGAATGATAATAACGCTCTTTCCCTCAGCAGCCGCACGAAGACTGTGCCCCAGAGCCAGTGTCGTCTTTCCCTTTGCGCTTCCGCAGTATACTTCTGTTAATTCTTTTTTCATGACAATTCCTCTTAATATTGATGAAACTGCATCTTTTTCAATGTCCTTATCTTACCTCAGTTCGCCTGAAATTGCAAGCTTTTCCGTCCTCTGTCAGTATTCAGAAGCCTTCTAATCGGTGAAAATAATCTGCCTATACTAAAATGTCGAAAAATGCTCTGTTTTTATTGCGTGCCGTAATAAAATAGTATATAATAAACCCATAAAAGACATGCAGAGTAAATTCATATGCGTAAAGTGCCATCCGGATAGAGAGTTGCCGGAAGGACGAAAAGAGAAATCTTGCGGTATATGGGTTGCATCTCGCTGCAACAGAGGGTAAATATTTTTGGTTATCTCCTATTGTGGTCAGATATCTGCGAAGGGAGGTAATTTTTTTATGGAAAAAAACAAAAACATGTTTCTTTCTTCAGCCAAAGAGCTGAAGAGTGTGCCTGCTCTTGCCATGTGCGCAATGTTTGCGGCACTTGCACTGATCCTGAATTCAGTGGCATCCATTAATCTGGGTCCGTATATCAAAATCGGATTTTCCGGTATTCCAAACCAGATTGTTGACTATCTGTTTGGTCCCATTACCGGAGGCTTATTTGCAGGAATTCTGGATCTTGTAAAATATTTCATGAAACCTGACGGAGCCTTTTTCTTTGGCTTTACGTTTAACGCAATGCTCGCAGCCTTTATTTACGGATGCTTTTATTACCGTCAGAAGCTGACTCTGAAAAGAGTTCTGATCGCCAAGCTGGTAGTGGTTCTTGTTGTCAATGTAGTTCTGAACACTCTGTGGCTTGACATGCTGTACGGCAAAGGTTTCCTTGCAATTCTGCCTGCACGCGCAGTAAAAAATCTGATCATGTGGCCAATTGACTCCTTTATCTTTTTCACGATTACCAGACTGATCGAACAGACAGGCGTTTTCCGCAGCTTTAAAAAGACTGTTGTAAGGCAGGCCTGAATTTCCAGCTGAATAACAGATGAAACAAGCCCCTGCCGGTGTATGAATCCGTCAGGGGTTTTGTTCAGCCAGGCATATATTCTTGTATTTTCTATTCCCACAGAACCACTCGATACCAGGCGCCGCCCATATATTTGCCCCATTCATCTGCTTATGTGCAGAAATAATACAGCCGCCTGAATGAGGCAATGCATGTTTCGGGCTCTACTCCATGTATTCCAGCTTGCTTACTGAAACTTCATAGGCGATTCTTTTTTCTGCCTGGTTCTCACCCAGTTTTTTTACATATTCCCGGCTCTGGATACGGCCCCAGATCAGAACATGTCCCCCAACAGCAAAAGCAGAGGCATACCGGGCGTTTCTTCCCCAGCAGATACAGGGTATGTAATCAGATTTTCCATAAGGACGGTTTACAGCCATCAGAAGATCCGCAATTTCTCTTCCCAGCGGAGTTTTGCGGTAAACCGGCGGTTTACAGATATATCCGTCCAGAAAGATCTGATTTACGGGAACTGAGTCGTCCTCTTCCTCTACAAATCTTACCTCCCTTGCAAAAACAGAAAGTACCAGACGGTTGTGTTTTTCCTCGTGGCGGTTATAGGACCGGAACTGACCGTGGATTTCTATATACTCTCCCACGTAATCCTGCGTTACATCCAGAAGTCTTTCGGATACCATGACAGGAATCCTGTCCTCTGAATCACTGAGTCTCTTTACGATCAGATCCATCACATAAAAGCCCTCTCCAAATACCTGATGACTGAAAGTAAAGCCCGTATCAATTTTCCCCATGATTGATACCTGATTGTTTTCAATAATTTTGTCTGCCATAATATAGTTCTCCTTCCTCTTTGGGTATTTTGTCTATATTAGCCTATGTACCTGCCCGGAAGTTTAGAACCAAAATCTTAAAAAATTTTTTTGAATGCCTTGTAATCTGCGAAAAATGTGGTAAACTGAAATGTCGTACCATGAATAAAAAACACATTAATATAGAAGAAAAAAGAAAGGATTTCAAATTTTATGAAGACCAAACGCGAAGATGTACGCAATGTTGCCATTATCGCCCATGTAGACCATGGCAAAACCACTCTGGTGGATCAGCTTCTGAAACAAAGCGGTGTTTTCCGTGAAAATCAGGAAGTACAGGAACGTGTCATGGACTCCAATGATATCGAACGTGAACGTGGTATCACTATTTTGTCCAAAAACACTGCTGTCCATTATAAAGGCGTAAAAATCAATATCATCGACACTCCCGGACACGCTGATTTCGGCGGAGAGGTAGAGCGTGTACTGAAAATGGTAGACGGCGTAATTCTTCTTGTAGATGCCTTTGAAGGCGCTATGCCTCAGACAAAATTCGTTCTTAAAAAAGCTCTGGAGCTTAACCTTCACGTAATTGTCTGCATTAATAAGATCGACCGTCCCGAGGCCCGCCCTGACGAAGTAATTGATGAAGTTCTTGAGCTTCTCATGGATCTGGAGGCTTCTGACGAGCAGCTTGACTGTCCGTTCCTGTATGCATCCGCAAAGGCAGGACATGCAGTTCTTGATCTTTCCGATACACCGGAAAATATGGCTCCTCTCTTTGAAACTATTCTTAAATACATTCCTGCTCCGGAAGGCGACCCGGATGCAGATACACAGGTTCTGATCAGCACCATCGACTACAATGAATATGTGGGACGAATTGGTGTCGGTAAAGTAGAAAACGGCAGAATTGCCGTGAACCAGGAGCTTACCCTCCTGAATCATCATGATCTGGATAAACGTCAGAAAGTAAAGATCAGCAAGCTTTATGAATTTGACGGATTAAATAAGATTGAAGTCAAAGAGGCTTCTATCGGTTCCATTGTAGCTGTTTCCGGTATTGCAGACATCCATATCGGCGATACCCTGTGCGGCGGTGAAAATCCGGAGGCCATTCCTTTCCAGAAAATTTCCGAGCCTACGATTTCCATGAATTTCCTGGTAAACGACAGCCCGCTTGCAGGCCAGGAAGGAAAATATATTACTTCCCGTCATCTCCGCGACCGTCTTTACAGAGAGCTGAACACTGACGTAAGCCTTCGTGTGGAGGATACCGAGTCAACTGAGTGCTTTAAGGTTTCCGGACGCGGTGAGCTTCATCTTTCTGTCCTGATCGAAAACATGCGCCGCGAAGGCTATGAATTCGCAGTCAGCAAGCCTGAAGTCCTTTATCATTTTGATGAGCGCGGCAAAAAGATGGAGCCAATGGAAATCGCATATGTGGACGTTCCGGATGAATTTTCCGGTACTGTGATCCAGAAGCTGAGCGAGCGTAAAGGCGAGCTTCAGGGGATGAGCACTGCCAGCGACGGCTCTGTCCGTCTGGAGTTCCACATTCCTTCCCGGGGACTGATCGGTTTCCGCAGCGAATTTATGACTTCCACAAAAGGAACCGGAATCCTGAATACCATGTTCGACGGCTATTCCCCGTACAAGGGAGACTTCCAGTACCGCAAACAGGGCTCCCTGATCGCATTTGAAGCAGGCGAAGCAGTTACCTACGGACTTTTCTCCGCTCAGGAACGAGGCGTACTCTTCATCGGACCGGGAGCAAAGGTTTACAGCGGCATGGTCATCGGCCAGAACGGAAAGGCTGAAGATATCGAGCTGAACGTATGCAAGACCAAGCATCTGACCAACACCCGTTCCTCCTCCGCTGACGAGGCTCTGAAACTGACACCGCCTAAAGTATTAAGCCTTGAGCAGGCCATTGAATTTATCGACCAGGATGAGCTTCTGGAGATAACTCCTACAAGCCTTCGCATCCGTAAGAGAATTCTTGACCCAAGAGAAAGAAAACGCGCAGGATTTAAGAAAAACTGATCTATCATATAAAAGTCAAAGGCAAAGAACCTAAAATGAAATTTTGACAGAGGGATAAAGCTCTTGTGTTATTCTAACAGATGCGTTCTATTGATAATAGAAAAAGGGAAAGCCAGAAACACACGGCCTACCCTCAATTAATTATGATAACTGTTTTACACAGCCGTTCACTATTGCGAGTAGTGGGCGGCTGATTTATTGTCCTGTTATCGAATTTTTATTTCTATTTTATTACCCAATGGACAATATATCTGTGTTAAATCCGCATCTCCCTCATACACACTTCCTGTTCCTTCTCCATATGTGTCCTCTTCTCCTGTTGTATAAAAATATTTGTTTTCAATATCTTTATTTTTATATTTATCAACATATAACTGAAGGGTTACAGATCCTGCATTTGGAGAAATGCCTGTATATCTTTCGAAAACTCTGTCCTGTTGAAACAGTATTTCTGGTTTATTATAATCTGCAAGCCGGTAACAAACAGAATTGCCCAGATTGTCTTCTCCTATCAAATAATATTCATCATACTCTCCCAAATCTGTCATCTTTCCTGAAATCGTACTTGTAAAATCATTTAGCCGCATTTGAGAAACCGTAAGATTCTGATTTTCATTTATTTTAATCTGTTGATCTATATTAATTATTTCAGTATTTGCCTCCAATTCTTTTAAATCTGTTTTAAATTCAAAAACATACTCGTCTGACTTTGAACTTTCATCTATTTTTTGTATCTCCTCCGGCGAAGCTGTATGCACACTTATTGTTACATCTGCTTCCTCATTGGCAAAAATATTGTCTTCTATCGTATAATGAGAAACCTCTCCCTGCATCTCCCCATTTTCTAAAAGCACGGGATAGCTTTCGCTCAATTGTATTTCCTGTTTATTAATAAGCACGTCTGTCAGCAAAACTGGTTCTTCTGTTTTTTCTGAATCAGAAGTAACAGAAAAAGCCACCCATAAATCATTTTTATCTGCTGCCACTTCATGAATAGTAACCGAAATTCCCTTTCTGGTTATTGTTTTCCCTATCACATCTGTATAGCTGCTGACATCCTCAGAAAGTCCCAGTGCCGTTCCAATCCATGAAGTAAACTGTTTCCATGCTGCTTTTACCTCTTCCTGATGTGTCATAGTACCTGCTGCCAAAAATAATAATATAAATCCCGCTACTGCAGTCTTTAATAACCTGTATTTTATGATTACCTGTTTTTTCCATGGCCGAGAAGCCTCATAAATAAATTTTTCATCAATATCCCCAAATAATTCCAGAAAGGTATAATTGTTCTTCATAAAAGATCACCTGCCTTTTTCCATAATTTTTTTCTGCTGCGAAACAGACTTGATTTCACCTTGCTTTCCGAAACAGAATGTCTTTTGGAAATTTCTTTAATATCATCCATATACCAATAACGCCGCACAAAAATATCCCTGTCTTCTTCTTTTAATCCTTTTAAAAATTCATCCAGAACATCTAAGATCTCCTGACGTTTTATATTATGTTCCAGAGAATACTGTACCGTTTCTTCAAGTCTTTCCAATTCACCATTGATATCTGCCATATGAGAGTCTGGTCTTTTAAACGCATTTTTTCTCCGTAAACAGTCGATTGCCTGATTTCGAGTTATCTTCCCCAGAAATGCAGATAGGATTTTCGGGATTTTAGGTGGAATCTCATTCCACGTTATTAACCAGGTATCGTTTACACATTCCTCTGAATCCTCTTTATTCAATAAAATATTCCATGCGATTCCAAAACAGAGCTTTGAATACTTTATGTCAGTCTGACGAATTGCTTCTTCAGATCTGTTTAAAAATAACTCAATGATATCCGTATCTTCCATACACGCCTCCTGTTCATTTACTCCCGTATATTATATTAGACGTATTTTTTCATGTTGTGTTGCATTTTCTTTTTATTTTTCATAAAAAATGAGCCTGTCTGTAAATACCTTTTTTTAGCCTCTAAATCTTAAAATAAAAATCTCCTGTAGGAATCAGTGTTTTTATATCTGATCTTCCATAGGAGATTCTTATGTTTCTTCCGATTGCATACAACACGAATTCTTTATAGCCCATGAAACGTTCGCCACAGGTTACCAGCCCCTCATATCCATTTATTTTCCGATAGCCTATGTATTATTTTATATTCTGAATATATCTTATGTATATAACAAATATTATGGATAAAAACGGAATGTTAATTTTCTTTATACACCGAAGGGAAAATAATTTCCTTTACTTTACTTTTGCAAATGCAATTTCTTTCGAAACCTGGTATCCAGTATCTAATATTTTTGCATTTTTCTTAAATAACTCTACTTTCCAGGTAACACTCCAGTAAATAAGCTGGATTCTCGTAATACATACTGCTGTTATAATCATCAATCTTAGTACTTAGAAATGAATTGTATACCTTAAACAATGCTTCAATAATTCCGATTTTTTCGTGCTCAGCTACAGCTTTTATCAATCTTTTATACACTTTTCCAATATCCCAATGTGATGGAATTGCATAATTACACTCTTTTACATTATCAAATTCACCGTTTCTAATACCTGCTTCCCGTATAAAATCATCACTGACACGTTCTATATTATCACTATGGTATATGTCTGCTAAATCGTAAATTTTTTCAACTTTTTCTGCCCCTAACATATTTACGACATCTGCCCGCGTATTTTGAGTTTTTCTGGCAATATAATCAATCAGGCTGCAGGTAAAAAATAAATCGTTATCTTTTGCCGCTTCTCTTCCATTATTTTCCGTCATTACAACACCTCCTCAGCCCCTCTATATTCCAGACATTTCAGTGCCTCATTTGTACAAAAATTAATCTGATGTGTTGGATATTTAAATTTTGCCAATATCCAGAATTGTTCTCTGGTAATAGCCCCTTCCATATAATCGGATACATAATTATAAATCTGATCATTTGCCATTGCCCCGATTACAATATCATAATCATGAGGTTTTCCACTCCTGCAGTCAATTATAAAATCCAACCATTCATCCGTCATATCTTTGAAGTCTTTTATCCGTAAATTTGAATTCAAACGTACCTCATATATAGACACAACTTTAGTATCATATCGTTTCGCCCACCGTTGTGCCTGCTCTTTTATAATTGTACAATAAAATCCTGTTCCAAAATCTTTCGTATTCCTCCCGATACGGATTTCCGGATGCTCTACCGGCATAAACCCACCATGGTATACTGTCATTTTTGCCATCAAATCCCCCCCTGTCTATCCAAAATACTCCTGCGTAAGACTGTTAAATAACACTTGTATTTTATTCATGTACTGCAATTTTTAATTTGTCACTTTATTATTTCTATTCTACCACAGTTCCAAGAATGTGCCAATGCCGGACTGCGGAAGTCCAAAATCCCCGAAACCGACACAGTCAGCCCGGGGATTTTATAAATAATAAAGGGATTTGTTTCAAATGGTTTTTCTATAAATTTTACTGGAAATCAATGATGTCTGTCCAGCGAAGCAGGAACTCTTCTTCCTCTTTTACATCTTTGGTAAGCTGGGCTGCCGCCGCAATCGGAAGCCATTTCTGTACATACTGCTTTGCGGTATCGCTCTTCCTGCAGAAAAGCTTCAAGTACAGGTCAGCCATTTTTTCATCCTTCAGGGCAAATTCCAGATAAGTAATGGCTGCATCGCCGCTGGCATTTCCCTGAGTTGCATGGGACCAGTCTACGATCTTCATAGTTCCGTCCTCTGCAACGATCACGTTGCTTGGGTTAAAATCCCCATGGCAGAGCTTGGTGTGGTTTGGCATGGAATCCAGTCTTGTCAGCAGCTCGTAGCGAACAGTAGCATCCAGCTTATCTTTCATGCTCTCAATCTTGCGGGCAAATTTGTCCTTCTGGAGCGTAAGACGCGGAGCTTTTTTCTCATGCATGGAAAGCTGAAGATCTACAAATTTCTCCATGTATTCCTCAAGCTTATCCGGATTCTCGTTCATCAGCTGTTCCAGAGTTTTGCCTTCTGCATATTCGATCACAATGGCCCACTCGCCATCGATCTCAGTTACCTCCAGAACCTTCGGGATATCCAGTCCGCTTTCCTCTACGCGAGCCTGGCAGAGAGCCTCATTAAAGACATTTGCCTTTCCGTGCTCTTTGGTAAATACCTTGATAATACGGTCTCCATCTTTGTAGACAACTTTATATGGACGTGTCAAAAATACCTTTTTGTCTTTCAGCTTCATGGTAAATACCCTCCCTTTTCTTATTTGGACTCTTTTCCGTAGTATGCTTTCAGATAGATTTCCTTCAGCTCAGCCATTAACGGATATCTCGGGTTCGCTCCTGTACACTGGTCGTTGAACGCCTGTTCAGTCATCTCATCCAGAGTATCCAGGAAATATTTCTCATCTACGCCATAATCTTTGATGGTTGGCTTGATCTCAATGATCTTCTTCAGCTCTTCCAGCTTCTCAAGAAGTTTTTCAAATACTTCCTGATCATTTTTGCCTGTAAGACCTACGAAACGTCCGATCTCTGCATAACGTGCAAGTGTGTGCGGATACTGATACTGTGGGAATGTTCCCATTTTTGTCGGTACCTCAACACTATTATAACGCATTACATCTGTGAGAACCAGAGCATTTGCAATTCCGTGAGGAATATGATGGAAAGCGCCAAGCTTATGAGCAAGAGAATGATTTACTCCAAGGAAAGCGTTTGCAAAAGCCATACCAGCCATGCAGGAAGCGTTTGCCATATGGTCTCTTGCCTCCACATCATTTCCGTCTCTGTAAGCTCTTGGAAGATAATCAAATACCAGCTTGATTGCTTTCAGAGCAAGACTGTCTGTATAGTCAGAAGCCATTACGGAAACATATGCCTCGATCGCGTGAGTCATAACGTCAATACCGGAAGCGCAGGTCAGGCCTTTCGGAGCGCTCATCATGTTGTCTGTATCAACAATAGCCATGTTCGGCATCAGTTCATAGTCTGCCAGAGGCCATTTGATTCCTGTTTCTTTGTCTGTAATAATGGCAAACGGAGTTACCTCGGAACCTGTACCGGAAGATGTTGGGATTGCTACAAAGTAAGCTTTTTTACCCATTTTCGGGAAGGTATAGATTCTCTTGCGGATATCCATGAAATCCATTGCCATATCGTCAAAATCAGCGTCAGGATTCTCATAAAGCACCCACATAACTTTTCCGGCATCCATTGCAGAACCACCGCCAAGAGCGATAATGCAGTCCGGCTCAAAGGCGCGCATTGCTGCTGCTCCGGCTTTTGCAGATGCAAGAGACGGATCCGGCTCTACATCAGAGAAACAGGTGTGGACAATGCCCATCTGATCCAGTTTATCCTCGATTGCCTTTGTATATCCGTTTTTGTAAAGGAAAGAGTCGGTTACGATAAAGCAGCGTTTTTTGCCCATAACAGTTCCCAGCTCATCAAGGGCAACCGGCATACAGCCTTTTTTGAAGTAAACCTTTTCCGGGGTTCTCATCCAGAGCATGTTCTCTCTCCTCTCTGCAACAGTTTTAATATTGATCAGATGCTTTACTCCAACGTTTTCAGAAACAGAGTTTCCGCCCCAGGAGCCGCAGCCCAGAGTAAGGGATGGAACAAGCTTAAAGTTATAAAGATCTCCGATTCCTCCCTGGGAGGATGGTGTATTTACAAGAATACGGCAGGTTTTCATAGCTGCTGCATGTTTTGCCATTTTTTCCTTCTCATTTACATTGATATAAAGAGAAGAAGTATGTCCGTATCCGCCGTCAGCTACCAGCTGTTCAGCCTTTGCAAGAGCCTCGTCAAAGGTTTTTGCCTTATACATGGCAAGTACCGGAGAAAGCTTTTCGTGAGCAAATTCTTCGCTGATGTCCACAGACTCAACCTCGCCAATAAGGATCTTTGTTTCAGCCGGAACAGTCACACCGGCCATTTCTGCGATTGTTGCTGCTTTCTGACCTACGATCTTCGCATTCAGCGCGCCGTTAATAATAATTGTTTTTCTTACCTTGTCAAGCTCATCCTTTTTCAGGAAGTAGCAGCCTCTGTAAATAAACTCTTCTTTTACTGCCTTATATACGCTTTCCAGTACAGTAACAGACTGCTCGGAAGCGCAGATCATACCATTGTCAAAGGTTTTTGAATGGATAATGGAGTTTACTGCCAGACGTACATCTGCCGTATCGTCAATGATAACCGGTGTATTTCCGGCGCCAACGCCAAGAGCCGGCTTTCCGGAAGAATATGCAGCTTTAACCATTCCCGGACCACCTGTCGCAAGAATAATGTCTGCTTCCTTCATAACCAGGTTGGTAAGCTCAAGGCTTGGAACATCGATCCATCCGATAATGCCCTCCGGAGCGCCTGCCTTTACGGCTGCTTCAAGAACAAGCTTTGCTGCAGCAATAGTACAGCCTTTTGCGCGAGGATGCGGGCTGATGATAATTGCGTTTCTTGTTTTTAATGCGATCAGTGTTTTAAAAATCGCTGTGGAGGTAGGATTTGTTGTAGGAATAACTGCTGCGATCAGGCCAATCGGCTCTGCAATCTTTTTGATTCCATAAACCGGATCGTCTTCGATCACGCCACAGGTTTTCGTGTTTTTATAAGCATTGTAAATATACTCTGCTGCGTAGTGGTTCTTAATAACCTTATCTTCCACAACGCCCATGCCTGTTTCCTCAACAGCCATTTTTGCAAGGGGAATACGCGCTTTGTCAGCAGCGGTAGCCGCAGCCTTGAAGATTTTGTCTACCTGCTCCTGTGTATAGGTGGCGAAAAGTTTCTGTGCTTCTTTCATCGCAGCCATTTTTGCTTCCAGTGCCTCTGCAGTGTCGATCACAGCCGGGATGTGGGTTTCTGTCTTTGCCATTTGAAATCCTCCTTGTTAATCCATTTATATTCTTGATTGTTACTTTCTTTTGATAGAGCGGCAAATAATTATGTTAATTGATTAACGTTAAATATTTGTCAATCTTGATGGTTTTATTATATTAGTTTGTTAATCATTTGTCAATCTTTATCTCAATAAAAAAATATTTAAAAATAAATCTTAAATCTCTCCTTTTTTGTGTAATATATACAAAAATTTTCTGTCATATTTTTTTATACCAATGCATATCTTAGTTGATGGGGACTGTTTTTCTGTCTGATATCTGCCACAAACAGTTATTCTGACAGACACTCAGGCTTTCAGATATATTTTACCCGAAATTAACTCAGGCTTTTTTTCTATTTATTATAAGGAGTGTAAAGTAATGAACAGTTGTATTGCAGTAAAAGACCATTGGAAATTTATTTATGCACAGATTGAGGAAGAACAGAAGAAATTGAAAAAGAAAGAGCAGTTAAGGCGTGCACTGACATCTGAAACATTCTGCACAAAGGGAAAATGCGCCGTCAGCCTTATGCTGGCAAAGCTTGATATTATTAATACAATCCTTACCATGAAATATCAGCGCAATGTCATTCAGATGAAAACCGGACGGCTGAAGGAATACGACAGCGTATATAAAAAAATGCAGAAAAAAGGGCTTGAACTGAATTTTAATGTTGCCCTTGAAAAAATAAACGACCTGATTGGTGTAAGAGCCGTCTGCGCTTATGTAGACGATATCTACCAGGTTGCCCAGATGATCAAAAAGCAAAAAGATATCCGCATTCTGAAAACCAAGGATTACATACAGGAGCCAAAAGCCTCCGGCTACCAGAGCCTTCATCTGATCCTGGAAACAGCAGTCCCCTTTCAGGAAGATATCCAATGGATAAAAATAGAGCTTCAGCTCCGCACTGCCGCCATGGATTACTGGGCAAATCTGGATCATCAGCTCCGCTATAAGCGTGGAAAAAAAGAAACTCAGTTTATCGACGAGGAACTTCAGCAGTGCGCTGCCGTCATCCGTGCGCTGGATCAGAAAATGCTGACTATCCGAAAAAAGATTGATAAAATTTAAACAGGATTCTCTTCCTGTTTTATGGAAAAAGAATCCTGTTATCGTTTTTACGTTATTATTTCCTTTTTTGTCATCATAAAAACAGCTGACTGTGAAAAGAGTATACTACTCCTTCCGACATTAGCTTTCCTCTGTCAGGGAAAACTCTGCTGCCAGCTTTTTAAATTCCGGAAGAGAATTGATAATCGTCTCATAGGAAACGCAGTAGGCAAGTCTCACATATCCCGGACAGGCAAAAGAGCTTCCCGGCACCATAAGAATATTATACTTTTTTCCTGCCTCACAGAATTCCTTTTCATCAGCAACCGGTGATTTCACAAAAAGATAAAAGGCCCCCTGCGGTTTGATGCACTGAAAACCACAGGCAGTAAGCCCGTTATAGAGAGCCAGACGATTTTTATCATAGGCCGCCACATCCACTTCTGCGTCCACGCAGCGGGCAATCACCTTCTGCATCAGGGAAGGCGCATTGACACTTCCCAGAATACGATTGGCAATACCTGCGGCTGCAATTACTGTTTCACTGTCCTCAAGGTCATCGGGAATCACCAGATATCCGATCCTTTCTCCTGGAAGAGACAGAGATTTGCTGTAAGAATAGCCTACTACAGTGTTTTTGTAGTATTTTGTAAGGTATGGAACCTCTGCCCCGTCATAGGCAAGCTCACGATAAGGCTCATCAGAGATCAGATATATCACACTGCCATATTCCTTCTGCTTTTTCTCAAGAATGGCTGCCAGAGCCTTGATTGTATCTTCCGAATAAATAACACCTGTAGGATTATGGGGACTGTTTACAATAACTGCCCTTGTGTTTGCAGTGATTTTTCTTTCCAGTTCCTCCAGATCCGGCTGAAAGGTTTCTGTATCAGGAGAGATTTCCACAAGCTTTCCGTCATAATTTTTTACATATGCACCATATTCCAGAAAATATGGTGCAAAAACAATTACTTCCTCACCGGGATTCAAAACTGTTTTCAGAATCACGTTCAGTCCGCTTGCAGCTCCCACTGTCATGATCAGGTTTTTCGCAGAAAAATCTGTCCCAAAACGGCGGTTCAGGGACTGCGCAATGGTTTCACGCACATCCTCAAATCCTGCGTTATTCATATACCCGTGAAGAATTACAGGATCCTCATTATTTGCCAGATCAACAATGGCTTCCCGAACACAGTCAGGCGCGGGAACGCTGGGATTTCCCAGGCTGAAATCATATACTTTATCTGCTCCGTACTGTTTTTTCAGACGATTCCCCTCCTCAAACATAGTACGGATCGCAGAATTATTCTGAACAAAAGGAATCATTTTTTCTGCTATCATATCCGTCAGCTCCTGTCTTTTTTACTTTTGCTATGGCCAAAGGCAATCCACACAACCAGGGCAAGCATTGCCACACCAATGATCATCCACGGAACAAGGTACTCCATTCCTTTTGGCTTAAACATGTCGTAGTAGCCTTTCAGGTAAATTACAGAAACCACTACCGGAATTACCCACAGCATGTACATGCGGATACCTGCCGGGAACTTTACTCCCTTTCCTGTGTTTGCTTCCTTTAAAAAGTTTTTCCAACCCCAGCCCCTTTTCGATGCGCAGAAAAGCACAAACAATACAGAACCAAGAGGCAGAATATTATTAGATACAATAAAATCTTCCAGATCCATGATGTTTGTTCCTTCACCTAAAATCTGTATTCCGGACCACGGTCCAAAACCAAGGATTGCCGGCATAGAAAGAATGATAACAAGAACAATATTTACCATTACCGCTTTCTTACGGCTCCATCCCCACAGATCAATGGCAAAAGACAGAATATTTTCAAATACAGCAACCACTGTAGACAGAGCCGCACATGCCATAAAAAGGAAGAACAATGCGCCCCAGAGTCTTCCGCCCATCATCTGGTTAAATACATTTGGAAGTGTGATAAATACAAGCCCCGGACCTGCCCCCGGCTCCACGTTAAACGCAAAACATGCAGGAATAATGATCATGCCTGCCATCAGTGCAACAAAGGTATCCAGCACAAGAATACTGAGACTTTCTCCTGCCAGTGTCAGATCTTTTTTCATATAGCTTCCAAAGATCTCCATGGCTCCGATTCCAATGCTCAGAGTGAAAAATGCCTGAGACATGGCTCCGAATATTACATTTCCGATCCCGGCTTCTTTCATGTTTTCAAAATTCGGAATCAGATAAAATTTAATACCTTCCACGGCTCCATCCAAAGTAGCAGAATGAACTGCAAGCACAACGATCAGACCTAACAGGCACAGCATCATGACCTTTGTAATTCTCTCAACTCCGTTTTGAAGTCCCAGAGAACAGATTCCAAATGCCAGAAACACTGCAAGGACCATCCAGAAGGTCATGGTTCCTGTGGATTTCTGGAAGTTCCCAAAAAATTCTGTTATCTGTGCAGAATCCGCACCCTGAAGCTTTCCGGTTGCCATTACGTAACCGTAATACAGCGTCCATCCTGCTACCATAGTATAGAACATCATCAGCACATAGTTTCCGATCATACCCATATAGCTGTACTTATGGAAGTTGGAGCCTTCCGGTTCCAGTTCATGAAAGGCCTTCGCCGTACTTTTTCTGCTGGCGCGTCCCACTGCAAACTCGCTGACAAGAATAGGAAGTCCCAGAACTACAAGAAAAACAAGATAAATAAGAACAAACGCCGCTCCACCGTATTTTCCTGTCATATATGGGAATTTCCACACATTGCCCAGACCTATGGCACATCCGGCAGACACCAGAATGAACCCAAGCCGTGAGCCAAAAGTTTCTCTTTCTTTCACTGATTTCCCCTCCTAAAAAATAATTCAAGCTATTATATCACATTAAAGCGTTACTGGAAACCAGTAATTCAAGATTTACCTTTTTCAATTCACCTTCTCCCGCGGGGAGGGGGAGCGACCAAGGCATCTGTTATTCCTGCGTTTCTTCTTAAATTTCAACCCACGCTCCCGCGAGGGGAGCGACTACCTTTAAAGCCCCTTGCAATCAGGATCTCCTATTTCAACCCACGCTCCCGCGAGGGGAGCGACGCAATACAAACCAGAGTGTAGTAACATATAATAATTTCAACCCACGCTCCCGCGAGGGGAGCGACGTTTTGTGTGGATTTTCCAAAAATCTCCATTCCTTGATTTCAACCCACGCTCCCGCGAGGGGAGCGACTCCCTCTATATCCTGTGTATCAAGGTGCTTGAACTATTTCAACCCACGCTCCCGCGAGGGGAGCGACGATGTTCCGGATTCCTCTCGGACAATCTTCCTCAATTTCAACCCACGCTCCCGCGAGGGGAGCGACGTGGCCCCCGTTGGAACCGTATAGTCCCGAAACTATTTCAACCCACGCTCCCGCGAGGGGAGCGACACTTGCCGCTCCTTCTGAAGCGGCATAAAAATCAAATTTCAACCCACGCTCCCGCGAGGGGAGCGACTACACAAATATGGATAACTACGAGAGGATTACAAATTTCAACCCACGCTCCCGCGAGGGGAGCGACGATATCCGTGGACAAAATTATCAACTAGTGAAATTATTTCAACCCACGCTCCCGCGAGGGGAGCGACACTGTTGAATTTGGGTTTGCAACTCACTAATGCAATTTCAACCCACGCTCCCGCGAGGGGAGCGACAATGTATTCAGGTTTCTTTAATACAGAATTTGACATTTCAACCCACGCTCCCGCGAGGGGAGCGACCATCATCAAATTTTAATTTTGTCCTATCAAAAAAATTTCAACCCACGCTCCCGCGAGGGGAGCGACTAAAAAATATTTAACAAAAAAGGAGTGACAATATATTTCAACCCACGCTCCCGCGAGGGGAGCGACCACTATTAGGTGCGATTTCTCAGGTACTCAGCAATTTCAACCCACGCTCCCGCGAGGGGAGCGACGTGTAGCCAATTTTAATTCAGCCACGATTTTAAATATTTCAACCCACGCTCCCGCGAGGGGAGCGACGACCATACTTAACCGTCAAGGCTCCGTCATCATAAATTTCAACCCACGCTCCCGCGAGGGGAGCGACTACTGTTAAATTCAAGACCGGCAGAGCAGTTGGGACATATTTCAACCCACGCTCCCGCGAGGGGAGCGACTAGACGATAACGAGATAATTTGCGTGTATGGCAATTTCAACCCACGCTCCCGCGAGGGGAGCGACTTGCGCGACAGGGAAATTGCGGTATGGACGACCTTATTTCAACCCACGCTCCCGCGAGGGGAGCGACCTTTGACATGCTGGAGATCCGCACGATAACAGACATTTCAACCCACGCTCCCGCGAGGGGAGCGACGGTTATCTCCCAGAATCTCTGAGGAAACTAGTGAATTTCAACCCACGCTCCCGCGAGGGGAGCGACGACTTATGGCATGATTTTTTAAAAAATACCAAAATTTCAACCCACGCTCCCGCGAGGGGAGCGACTTTTCTGACATTGTGATAATACGCTCAAAAGACTATTTCAACCCACGCTCCCGCGAGGGGAGCGACAGATATGATTACAGATTTTGCATCCATATCCACAATTTCAACCCACGCTCCCGCGAGGGGAGCGACAGCAAAAGTCACCAAATTTAAATAGTAACTTTTGTAAAGTAGTAACAAAAATACATTGTTTCTTTTATTTGAGAAACTTATATCAATATAATTTCCTGTATTTTCTGCTTTTTTCATGTGCGAATCTCCTGGGTATTTTATGTTTACTTATATTTCGCACTATACATAGTTTACATAATTAAAATGTCATCTGCAGAAATCCCTTTTTCCATGCCGATGTGCTCTATTTTAGTTTGATATTTGTTTCCCAGATAATAAAATCTTAAGCTGTCACATTCTTTATCAATAATATCGGATAATACAGCCTTCAGCATAATACACTGAGCATTGTCCAAAATACATTCAAACACAGAATTCTGCACACGCCTCCCATAATTTACGCACTGCTTTGCCACCTTTCTTAGGCGCTTTTTTCCTGCTGGTGTTTCTGTATTTACATCATAAGTAATCAATACCATCATAATTTTATCCTCTTATTTCCACAGAAAAACCGGATATCCGTCTAAATCGCCTCTCAGATACCTTGCAAGCAGCATTGCCTGTACATAAGGAACCATTCCCCACTCAATCTTTTCTTTCAAAAATGGATGTGTGATTGTTTCTTTTTTTCTGTTCTGCCATTCTGTCAACAGCCTCTTTCTGGCTTCGTCATCCATAATTACTGCACCATTTTCTTTTGTTTTAAAATTTTTTCTCGTAATTACTTTTTTATTAATAAGTGACAAAACAAAGCGATCAGCCAGCGGGGCTCTTAATTCTTCTATCAAATCTAAAGCCAAAGACACTCTTCCGGGCCTTTCTGTATGTAAATAACCTATATAGGGATCCAGACCGACACATTCCAATGCAGAAGCAATCTGATTTGTTAAAAGCGTATATACAAAAGACAACATCGCATTTATATTGTCTAAAGGAGGTCTTTTATTTCTTCCACAAAACACAAAATCCTTTTTCTGCTGTAGTATCAGTTCATTAAATACTCCAAAATAAATACTGGCAGCCTCTCCCTCATATCCTCTCAACTGTTCCTTTGATTGGCTGTTTCTTATATGTTCCAGTGATTGTTTCAGATGAACCGATGCTGTTTTTACCTGGTCAGTATTGATTTGAAGGCTATGATCACGTACTGCACGCTCCAACACCCAACGAGCATTATAAATTTTTCCTGTAATACAGTTCTTTGCTATAGACAGACTGATTTCCTTATCCCTGCTGCTTTCATATTGCTGTTGCCTCAGTATTACATTCCCTTTTATCTTACCTGTCACTCTTGCCAGAAATTTTCCCTGCGGAGTGACATAGCATAAAGAAATATTTCTGTCAGCACAGGCTCCCATAAGCGCCGGGCTTGTTCCTCTGTATCCAAAAGAAACAATTCCTTCCAAATTATGTAAAGGGAGCCTGCCAACCTCTTTTTTGTCTTCAAATACCACTATATTTTCACCATCCAGAGAAAGATAACTGTTTTCAGAAGTGACATATAACGTATTCAGCAATTTCTTCATTCATTTTCCTCCCTCAGGCGCTCATCCATATAGGCTTTCACTGAAACTGTCCTTCCAATTCGAGGAAGGCAAAGATCTTTTAGTGAACAGGAATTACAAGCTTTGGTATATTTTACCTTTGGTGTATATTTTCGGTCATAATACTGATGCATTTCCAGAAACATATCCCGTACCTCTTTTCGCAAAACCTGTGTGAATTCTATTTTTTCCCGTCTTCTCGTTTCTCCGTAAAAAAGCGCGCCCTCAGGTATCTCAGTGGAAAACATTTCTTCCAGACACATAGCCTGAGCTGTCAGCTGAAGCTCATCCTCCTCTGTAAGCTTTGGTCTTCCCTTCTTATATTCGACAGGATATATTTTGAACAGACCACGATGTCCATGTAAGTTAATTCCATCCTCTGCACGATAAAATTCTACTGCATCACACTCTCCACTGGCTCCCATTTCCCTGGAAACTACAGGAAGAGCTCTGGCTATTATTACATCCTTTCGTTTCTCTGTTAAATATGGATCATGAACTTTTCTGTGCATCAACTCACCCACTACAGTATGTGCATTTTCTGCCCATTGCTGCTCTACATGAATTAATGCCCATTGTCTTCTGCAAAATTTAAAATGCTGGATTCCTGATATCATCAAATAATCTTCTTCTACATATTCCATTATATCATCCTTTTTACTTCTACCGAATCCGGAATCTCCTCCTCATGTACCTTTACAACATAATCCTGATACTTTCTTGGATAAAAAACATTCTCCTTCTTTGTTACTTCCACTGCGTCAAACAGTTTATATGCCGGACAATCTCCCAGCTCTTTACTGTGTTTGAATACTATCAATTCTCGAACCGCCATCTTTCCTCTTGCAGCTGAATGATCATGTTCGAACATATTAATAATAGCCTCCCACAAAAGTTCCAGATCATCTTCAGAAAAACCTGTAACTCTGCGTGCAAGGTTAGCGGAAATATACCCTTCTACCCGATACAGACCATAAGGAACAATACTCTTACGCCCCATTTCTGTGCTCTTATTTTCTGCATCCTTTTCTGTTGTAATAGCAACTCTGGTAATCGTCACCTCCTGACTCATAACCGGGTCGATGCTTCTGGCAAACCCAATCTGTACCGGTCCTCTTACCTGTCCACAGTTTAAAGCAGCTTTTACAAAAGTAGTCATGACTGCACCAAATGCTCTGATGTCATAAAAATTACTGCACATATAATCCCGTAGCTTCTCATCTGTTCCCGGTTCATTTTTCTTTAGCTTCTTCAGCGCTTCTGTCACTTTTTTATCATCTGTTTCCTGAACTCCCACACTGGTGCAGGCTTCCCTGTCGCTTCGGTTTAGCGGAACATCTTCTTTAATATAAATTTTATACCCTTTCTCATCCTCTTTTACTGTTTCTATATAATTTCTGATTTTTCTTTTCAAACAAACATCTGTAACAATTCCAAGACCGCTTTCCGGATCTATTCTCGGCATATTGCCCGCATCCGGATCTCCATTTGGATTTCCATTTTCTACATCAAACAAAACCACAAATTCATATCTGTTTTTAATTGCCTCTCCCATTTATTTTTCCTCCCTTTTCTCATATTTTTTCTGTTTCTGATGATAATAGCCCAGAATAAATTTTCCCTGTTCCTTTAATGTCAGCTGTGCGGGAAATTCAATATCATCTAATTTACCTGTAATGTCTGTAAAAAGATATTCGTAATATTTTTTAGAGCTTCCTTTATCTCTTTCAATCTTTTTCATATGACTGTTTTTCAGTCTGAATAAAACAGGAAATACGGATGCAGGCGCTGTACAGGCTGAGTTGAAATATCTATCCCTGATTGTAGCTTTTATATCCGGATTGGCCTCCATCTGTACTGCCTCCAGTGCAAAAAATAAACGTCCTAATACATATGCCGTATCTTTACTTTCCTCATTTAATGCCATATATTCTTCTCCTTCCTTCCATTTATAATTTTGTATCAGAAATGCTTTTATGATTGAAGCTCGTCCCCAATTTACTTTTACTTCCCCCTGTTCTGCCCGAATTCGCATCAGTGTATCTAAATACAGACTTTGAGGATATTGTCCACCGGATACAATTGATCGAAGTACCATGGCAGCCATATTAGGAACCGGCGTTTTATCTTTTGATTTCTGATTTACCGTCTCATACAGCATTGACCAGATTCCCAGAAATTCTCTTTGTTCCCAGGAAGGCTTTACCATGTTCATCCGCTGATAATGCAAAGAAAAATTATTTAGTATATTTCCTAAAGAATCCTGATAAAAAAATCTTACAGAAAGTCTGGCCGCATTTGGTGCAATTCCCAAAATATAAAATTTCTGTTTTGGATCTAAAATTTCCTCATCACAATTAATATATTTATGTTCTTTTATATCTTCAAATAATGATGCAATCTCTTTCTGATTATCTTTTGGAGGATTAGCGGACAACCAGAACACTTTTCTGCATTCATCTCTGCCGCTTTCAGCCCAAAATACAACCATAGTATCTCCAATCTGCATAGAGTACTCTCTATCAGACAGGAGAAAATTCAAAGCAGTCGTGTAAGCAAACTCTGCCTCCTTGCTGACAGGAGCATTGTAGCTCTGAGATTTTTCATAGGACTCAAAAGCATGTGCATTAAAAGATACCAGAGCTGCGCCGCTGGACTGGGCGCCGGGCACTCCTTTAATCACTCTATGTATTCTGGCAATTTCTCCCTTTTTTCCTGTAACAAGACAGATCCCCTGGTCTCCGCTCTCTGCTTCAAGGTAAGATTTCTCCCAAATGCTCTTTATTTCCTCGTCTTTTTGTGCCTCTTCCTGAATACCCATACAGAAAATCAGATTTCCTCCATCTGTAAGCTCCTCCAGTCTGTCTCTGATAATCGGATTTTCAAAAGCCTTCTCGGGATTCCAATTTTCAAAAAATCTTTTTACTGCCATCGCCATCTTACCCTGTGCATTCTTCAGAATTGACAGATGTTTTTCTCTTGCAGCTTCAAAACATTCCTGTGCTCTTTTTCTGCTTTTTTCGTCATTCTCTTTATCAATTCCCAACATATATTTAGCATTATCGCAAAGGAAATTTGCTGAGACTCCTGAAGATCTTGTTGTCATCTCCGGAACTGTTATGGGAACTGCAACCTCTACTGTCTTTTTCCCCCGCTCCTCTTTCTTTTTCCGGTAAATGATGCCCTGGAGTTCTCCTTTCTCTGTTAAATTTAATGCATAGGAAACTTTAGCTGTGCACCACCCGGGACGAGTCGCCTTTCCCATTTCTGCAAGCTTTTCATAATAGGTAGCCAATGCCTGCAAAATCATCGTATCACCTCACAGTCTGCCAGATTCAGGACACCATGTCTCATAACTGCCCGAAAAAATACAGGCTGTATATTGCCGGGGTCTGTATAATCCATATCATAAAGCATAATCCCCAGATCCTTTTCCGGAACATCATCATAGGCAGTTGCTATATCATCCTCTTCACATAAAGCAAAATGAGCGGGAAACTCTCTGCATCCAAAGTACGGCATATGAAAACATTCTCCTCTTCGCAGCCGTCTCATAATAATATCCTTAAATTTTCCGGGATTATCTGATTCATTAGCCTTTTGCGTCATCTCAAAATGTGCTTCTATTACATATTCTACATCTGTCAGTATCGCAGACGCTCTCTGAACAATCTCCTGTTTGCTGCACAGATAAAGCGGCTTATCTCCTCCATTGTATGCCTTCAGCACATTACTGGCAGATATCTTGCTCTTTACTTCATTTCTGCGGACACTGGTAAAACGAACAGGTTTATTTACATAGATTTTGTCAATAATCCACCGCATACCGGGATGCCAGTAAATTGCTTCCAGAATGCCTCTTGCCGCTGATGGCGTCATCACATCGTAGGAATATCTTTCCACCTTAATTTCCGGTCTTGTGAAAAGAGCAAAATCTCCCCATACCCGAATTTTTACTCCCCTTGCCATAAAATTCCTCCTTCTCCATTAGATCACCCTGCCTTCCTCATAGCATACTGCAATATAATCTCTCGGCTGGTAATAAAAATCTGTATTATAATCCGATATATGAGCATCTATCCAGGAATGATATACCTCCCATATCCCGTCCAATATTTTTCCATCTGAGTAGCAATCCTCAATCAGCCTTTCATATACCTCTCCCACACTCCAATAATCCGGCACTGCATACTTGCATTCTTTTACATTATCAAATGTTCCATTGGAAATTTCATTTTCTTGTATAAATTCATCTGCTACTTTTTCAATAGGCTCACAGTGAAATACATCTGCATAATCATAAATTCTGTTTATTTCATCCTTTCCCAGATAGTCTGTCACCTCCTTCCGGGTTCTTTTTACCTTTCTTCCTATATATTCAATTAAACTACAGGTAAAAAACAGACTATTGTTATTTTTTGTTCCCATAAACAGCCTCACTTCCTATAAATTTTAACGTGTCAAGAGCAGATATTGAATGGAAACTGATCTGATGGGTCGGATACTTAAATTTAACCAGTTCCCAAAATGCCTCCCGTGAAATTTTTCCATCTATAAAATTCTGTATATAATTATAAATTGTATCATCAGCCATGGGTCCCTCTACAATATCATACTGATGCGAAATTCCCTGACGGCATGCGACAATAAAATCCAACCATTCTTCTGTCATTTTTTCAAAAACCAGACAATTAAGATCAGGATTAGAAATATATTCATATTTATTAATATATCCCTTTTTTCCATAACGAGTCGCCCAGCGTTCTGCCTGTTTTAAATACTGAGTACAGTAGAACCCGTAATAAAAGTCCTTGTTATATTTCGCTTTTCGCACTTCCGGGTATTCTACTATGTCTGCACTCCCATGATATAAAATCATATACACCCCTCCATTTTACAGAAACTGTAATAATAATTCCCTTTAAGTCTGATAATTATAAATTTAATATATCACTTTCATTTGTATATATCAAGTATTTTGTTAGAAAGATATTATTGAATTTTAATTTTATTGTTACATAGTTATTTTTTTCATATAAGAAAAATCCTCCCCAAATGATATAATTTTCTTTATGATGTTCGCCACGATATAAACAAAAGAAACTATATATCTATTACAAAAAATATATTTCAAAAATCTGACTTTTTTATAACACAACTTATATTAAATCATAATTGAATTTATCACTTAAATATACTATACTAAATGCTGACAGGATTACCTGAGGATTGAAATTATAACATCTTAGCTAATTATCTAATGCCAAAAGCGGTACAAATGTTTTTTCATTTGTACCGCTTTTTCTTCTTATTCCCCAAACTTTATTTGTTCAAAGTATATCTTTTATAATCAATGCCTCTCCTATCTTTTTAAATAAAACATGCCGCACCCTTTTCCACTTCCAGACTCAGTCCAAATTCCTCATTATATTGCTCCTGATCCGTTAGTTCATAAAAATCAGGCATATCTTCTGATACAAGCCGTGCCTTTCCGGCATCATACAGACTTTTTAATTGCTCTTCATAAACATTCACACAATACTGCCCAGCTTTACGCATTCCGGCTTTGGTAAATCCCCGTTCCTTTATTTGCTGCATAATCTTGTCTGCGTCACTGTCTCCATGGACAAAAACCGTCATCGTATTATTTTCAATCAATTGAAACTCTTTTCCTACCTTTGCAAAATTATAATTTCTATTTTCAAATTGCTCCAAAATTTTTTTCTCGTCTAAACTGTTTCCTTTCAGGTAATATAAATTTTGAAAATACTCATTAATACTTTCCAAGGCAAAAAAATCTGCATCCTTTTTTATCAGCTCTTCGGCTGCATCCAGTTGATTTTGCTGTCCTGGCACATAATCTCTTTCCTCAAACTGAAAAATCGAAACAAAACTTTCCTCTGCCGCATTCTTGCCTTCCCGATTACATCTTCCAGCTGCCTGAACAATAGAATCTACACCCGTCAGCTGACGATATACTGACCGAAAATCTAAATCTACTCCCGCTTCTACCAAACTTGTAGAAATCAAAATACAGCGTTTGTTATTCTCCAGCCTTTCCCTGACTTCATCCAACATTCTCTTCCTGTGTATAGGATACATACAAGTAGATAAATGATATACTCCTTCTCCCTGCAGACGACTGTATAATATCTGCGCTCGTTTTCTGGTATTTACAATACAAAGAGCCAGATGTTCGCCAGACAGTTTTTCTACAAGCTCGTCCTCTTCAATCTTTCCTATATTTTTCAGAGTTGTTCTTTTAAAAAATTTAAACTGCTCCTCCATTCTTGGACACAATTCCTCAGCTTTCACACCCTGTCCAAAAAATGACTGTAATGCAGGCTGCGTTGCTGTACAGAGTACCGCACTGACTCCATAATGCCTTACCAGTTCCTCAATCATTGCCACACAGGGCTTCAAATAATTAGTTGGAAGCATCTGGGCCTCGTCAAAAATAATCACACTGTTTGCAATATTATGTATTTTCCTGCATTTAGATGACTTATTAGCAAACAAAGACTCAAAAAACTGAACATTGGTTGTAACAATCACAGGCTTATCCCAGTTCTCTGCTGCAAGCTGCATGGGTTTTAATTCTTCCGAAGCCTCATAATCTACATTGCAATGGTTTTCCAAAACATTCTCCGTTCCCAAAATCGTTCGGAATATTTTTGCATTTTGCTCTATAATACTGGTATATGGTATTACATAAATCACTCTGTCCATATGATGCTTCATCGCATGCTGTAAAGCAAAGGCCAAAGACGCAATCGTTTTTCCACCGCCTGTAGGCACAGTAAGCCGAAAAAGCCCTTTCTCTCTTTTTCCCATTTCGTAGCAATTTTTAAGAATCTCTGTCCGCCTTCCATTTACTGTATTAATGTCTGTATTATGCAACCATTTCTCTGTGTATTTCTTCAGCTTATCCAGAAGTATTTCTATACTTTCTCCAGAATCCCGACCTGTCTCGCCGTTTTTCATAAAAGCTTCTGTATCCAAAAAATCTGCATCCACTAAACAGGAATACAACATTCGTATAAAAGTACTTAATGCAAAATCGTTACATCCGTTTTCATCAGCTCCCACTGGCATGGTATCCAGATTTGGAATACGTACTTCCTTCTTGTAAGCACTGTAATCACAAATTTTTTTCTTCATACGTCCTGCCAGACTTGATACACTTCCCGTATCTCGATAATTTCCATAGTCCGGAATCCCTGAATGATGTCCTGCAATACAGTAGCTTATAAACGAATATAATCCGTCTCTCTTCATACAAATCTGAGCTCCTGCAGTAGAATGATCTACCTCTGCATTACTTTCTCCCCTGATTCTTTCTTGAAATTCTGACGAATATTTTCCAATATCATGAAGGAGCCCACAGCAATACCCCCATTGCTCCTTTCCAAATTTTGCCGCGAAACTTTCACATAATTCTGCAGTTCCTTTCAGATGTTCAATCAATAACTGAGTCCTTTCCCCTTCCAAATGGCCAATATATTCCATTTTTTCCTCCTCATATAATCAAGTGTTTTCTATTGAAAATTCAAGGTTTTTCAACCTTTC